>Ga0326514_10001303_pt1 | contig 16342 bp, 29 predicted proteins | sample 3_2548_0518_D_FD_203653 | JGI IMG/M metagenome (GOLD analysis project Ga0326514, IMG submission 203653) | Bovine rumen microbial communities from UC Davis, California, United States - 3_2548_0518 | ecosystem: Host-associated > Mammals > Digestive system > Stomach > Rumen | place: USA...
GCTATCCCGACCGTTCCAGAGAAAAAGGTCGAAATCAAACCTGCTGGCACGATTGGCGAACGTGTCCAGAACATCTTCAGTCTGGACAGATTGAAGCCGATATACACCAACATCAAGACCACGGCATCCAGCATCATCTCCACCATTGAAAATACCGCTTCTGAATACTTTCAGAAAGTGAAAGGATGGTTCGCATGAGGCAGATTATACCGTTGGCTCAAGTGCCATCACAGAAGATTCTGGTAACGCTGAATGGTCAGAACTGCACACTGATTCTCCGCTCGCTTGATGGCAGGCAGTACCTCAGTCTCTCTGTTGACTCAAATCCCGTGTTTTACAACACGCTGATTGTTGACCGTATCCCGCTCAAGAAGTACGACTATCTGCCATTCATCGGCGATTTGGCTTGCGTGGATACGCAGGGAACAAGCGACCCTGACTATCGGGAATGGAATACCCGTTTTCAACTCGTATACGATTCTGATGGCTTCCGACAATAAATTCGTTTCAAGCTGGAATGAGAACCTGCCAAAGTCTGATTATGAAACCTTCATCTATCAGATACAGCAGGAAATGAAAAAGATGGAGACCTGCCTGCCTGTAAAGGTTCTGGCAGTGTCAGGCGGTGGGCTTGCCCCTGTAGGGTATGTGGATGTCCAGCCGCTCGTTCAACAGCTTACGGTTGCCAATCAGCCAGTCAGTCAAGGAACGATTACAAACCTGCCTTATTTTAGGCTACAAGGCGGCTCTAATGCCGTAATCATTGATCCAGAGGTTGGTGATATCGGGCTGGCATGTTTTGCGTCCAGAGACGTTTCAGGCGTTAAAAACGTCAAAGGCGAAAGTCCACCATCCAGTCGCAGGCAATACAGCCTGAATGATGGCTTTTATATCGGCGGTTTCTTAAACCAGACACCCGTCCAATATATCCAGTTTGGACAGGACGGCATCAAGATTTATTCACCGACAAAGCTGACGTTTGAAGCCCCTCAAATCCTGATTGATTCCCCAATCATCCAAGTTACGGGTAACTTTGCCCAGACGGGTACAAAAGGCCAGCACTCTACATTCAGCGGAAATATCGTTACGACTGGCGGCGACATCAGGGCTGATTCTGTCTCGCTCAAGGAACACATCCACAAAGACACCCAGCCGGGTTCTGGCAATTCTGGAAAACCAGTTCAATAGTTTTGCTCTCCCTGTCACTGAAAACGGTCGTCGCCGCCGGACTAGGTGGCAGGGTAGGGCATCGGAGTTTTCATGGATACACTTTATCTTGACCCTGACACGTGGGATTGCGTGGCTGATTCCTATGGCAACTGGGCAATGGCAAACGCACCCTACGCTACAGCGCAGGATGTCGCTTCTGAATGCCGTCTATGGCTTGGCGAGGCACGCTATGACCAAACAAAAGGAATTCCTTACGAGACAGACATACTCGGTCAGCTTCCACCGCCTGCAAAGCTGATGGCATGGTACAAAGAAGCCGCAGAGGGCGTGCCAAACGTTGCGGAAGCTACGGTTATCTTGCAGTACAACAACAGGACATTAGGCGGTCAAATCCAGTGTGCTTTGGCTGACGGTGAATCATTTACTTTGAATATCTGAAGGATATCTTTAGGATATGGCAAATCTTACTTCAAACGTTCCTGATGTCGAGGTCACCGAACAGGGTATCGACATCCCGGAAGTTCAGGATGTCCTGACGGGTGTCTTGCAGGACTTCAATGAAGCTTTCGGTGGGAATCTCAACATCGAGAACGTGGCAACGCCGCAGGGGCTTCTGGCTTCTGACATCACCTATTACATGGCTTTGAAGAATGCCCAACTGGCATTTCTTTCGGCTATGTTTGACCCGTCCACATCTCAAGGGAGATGGCTTGACGCACTGGCACAGATTTACTTTGTCGAGCGTAAAAAAGCGACTCCTACCGTCGTAACGTGTCTCTGCACAGGTGTTCCCGGGTATACGCTTCCAGCTGGTTCTCTGGCACAGGATGCTCAGAACTATGTCTATGAATCGCTTGGAGATGCCGTATTCCCGTCCAATGGTCAGGTTTCAGTGACTTTCCAATGCCAGACACCCGGGGCGATTGACTGTCCTGCTGGCGCATTGACTAAAATCTATCAGGCGGTCACTGGCTGGGATGCCATCACAAATACTGCGGCAGGTGTCATTGGTTCGGATTTAGAGTCTGACCGGTCTTTTGAGCAAAGGAGATATGATTCGGTTGCCCAGCTTTCAAACGGCTCAATCTACGCCTTGCGTGGTGCTGTGGCTTCTGTGGATGGTGTTTCTGATGTATTCGTTACAGAAAACACCTCAGGCAACACAGTCACGATGGGCGTGACCAATTACAGCCTGTTGCCACATTCGGTCTATGTCGCTGTTGTCGGTGGCTCTGATTCCTCTGTTGCTGATGCAATCTGGAGACGCAAGAATGCTGGCTCAAACATGAACGGCAATACGACTGTACAGGTTGCCGATACGGATTCCTATTCCACGCCATATCCGGTCTACAACATTACTTTCATGCGCCCGACTTCGACACCCGTTTATGTCGAAGTCAACATTGACAACAACAGCAACCTTCCTGCTGATGTCACACAGCTTATCCAAGAAGCGATTATCGACATCTTTACAGGCGAGGCAGGGAACGGCCGAGGCAGGATAGGTGGCTCGGTCTATGCCGCCGCTTACTACACGGCAATTTCGGACATAAGCGATGCTATCAATGTGGTTTCGATTTACATCGGGAAATCATCCTCTCCAAATACAACGATGGTTGAATTTGGCATTGATGAAGCTCCCGTCCTTTCAGCATCTCAGATTACGGTGAACGTGATATGAAGCAATACGCAGGCCCCGTAATCAACCAGATTCGGGAAAACATCCAAGCATATTTTTCAACAAAGGCGTTTCAGGACGCCTTTTTTAATGGGGTTTTCAATCTCGAAACGGCTAAAGGTTTCGGTCTTGATGTCTGGGGAAGAATCCTTGCCAAGGATAGATATCTCAAACTGGATGAAGCGGAACATCTTGGTTTCGATGAAGGCGACCAGGCAGGCGATTGGTATCCATTTGACGATGGTACATGGTTTGACGGTGAGTCTGTCAATTCAAACTACCGTCTTGGCGATGATGCCTATCGGCTCATCCTGCTGATGAAAGCATTTGCCAACATCTCCCAGACAACCATCCCAAACCTGAATCGGATACTGATGACGATTTTTGGTGACCGGGGACATGTGTATGTCGTCGATATGGGCAACATGGCAATCAAGGTTGTTTTCAATTTTCCACTCACATCTTACGAAAAGTCGGTCATCGAATCAGGCGTTTTTCCGCATCCCGGTGGTGTGGAGATAACGATGCAGTACATCAACAAGCAGTATTTCGGATTTGAAGGCTCAGGTCTCCAGCCATTCAATCAAGCTCCTTTCTACGGGTAAAAAATGAGTCTAACAGCACCTTCCAAAATTGCCGTTCCTTTCGCAGAGAACGGAATCAAGAACGTCATCGGTCAAGACCCGGTTATCGGGCAGGCGGGAAACAAGGCGACTTATTCGGTCGGTTTCCCGCAGATAACCATGACCCCGAAATCAGCGGGCGGTCTCCCGCCATTCGGTCGGGATATGAACGGAATCCTGTACGATACGACAACCATCTTGCAGTACAACCAAGCAGGCGGTCGTTATCCGTTCGATTCTGCTTTTTCGACCGCAATTGGCGGATATGCTAAGGGTGCTGTTGTCCAGCGTGCGGATTTGCTCGGCTCGTGGGTTTCTCAGGCAAACAACAATACAACCAGTCCAGAAGGTGCTTCCACGCTCTGGCAGCCGGAAGGTGCTTCCAGTTATTCTTTTACCGTATCGAATGCTGACGTAACACTGACCAATGCACAAGCGGCTCATCCTGTCCTGATTGTTTCAGGAACATTGACCGCCAATGTCGCCGTCATTCTCCCTGCATTCCTGAAAACATGGGCTGTTGTTGATATGTCCAGTCATGGGCAGTACAGCCTCTCTTTTAAAACCGCAAATGGTACAGGTGTTTCCCTTTCAGTTGCAACGGAACAGCTTGTATGCGATGGAACTAACATCTTGCGAGTCGGTCCAGACCCTTCCCAGCTCATTCCTACAGGCATGGTCGTTCCATTCTTTGGTACCACGATTCCGGCTGGCTATCTGATTGCCAATGGCTCCGCTGTTTCACGCACTCTGTATGCGAACCTGTTTGCTGTAATTGGCACGAAATACGGTACAGGCAATGGTTCTACGACATTCAATCTGCCAAACCTGCTGGATAGGTTTGTCCGCTATGGCACGGTTTCTCAGGTTGGTACGATTGTTTCTGATTCTCTCCGCTCCCACGCTCACGGCATCACACAGACAGCACATACACATGGATTTAGTGACCCGGGGCATGTCCATACCGCCTCCACCGCCTCTACTGGTTCTCATACCCATGGCAGGGGAACGATGGAAATTACAGGCACGATCCAGACGCCTGATGACATTACACCTGACGGAGCATTCTACAGGATTGGCTATGAGGGCAATGAGACTGGCGGCAAGGGCAGTCAACAGAAGGTGGGGTTCCAGGCGTCAAGGTCTTGGACAGGCAGGACATCTTCTGACGGAAGCCATACGCATTCAGTGACTGTCAATTCAGCCAAAACTGGCATCTCATGCAACGGAGCAACAGCGAACATCACCGTCAACAGCACAGGCGGTTCTGAAACCGCTCCTATGCATATCTACGCAATTCCACTCATCAAGGTCTAAGAGGTAAAGCATGTCACTTGCAAAACCCAGTCAGATTACTGTCCCTTTTTCTTCCAACGGCGTAAAAAACACCATTCCTGAAACTGCCACAGGCTCAAACCTCGCATCAATGCAGGAAGGTTTCCCGGTCATCACCATGACTGATGTTGACCAAGGCGGTATGCCGCCTCAAGGTCAGGATATGAACGGCATCCTGTTTGATGTTACGAAAGCAATCCAGTATCAGCAGGCAGGCGGTCTCTTTCCTTATGATGCAACCTTCGCACAGGCGATTGATGGCTATCCTTTGGGGGCATTGCTGACTTCTGCTGACGGCTCATGTCTTTATCAGAACACTGTCTCAGGCAATGTTTCTGACCCTGACAACGGGGGGCATGGATGGTCTCAGATTCTTTCCTCTGCTTCCATTGCAGGAAAGCAGGACAAACTGACGCCCGTACAGATGGACGCTGTCAATTCTGGCATTACGTCTGCCCGTGTTGCAATTTATGACTCTTATGCGGCAGGGAAGCAGGATACGCTGACATTCGACAATACACCTACCAATGGCTCCAGCAATCCTGTAACATCTGATGGTATTTATGCGGCTTTAGGAACAAAGCAGGACACCATAACTGTTGATGCAGTACCAACTTCTGGTTCCGCAAATCCCGTCCAGTCCGGCGGTGTCTATGATGCGCTGGCTGAAAAGGTCAATATCGATAATGCGGACAATGCAGAAGTCGTCGCAACCGGAAGCACTGAATCAAGGACGTTGGCTGACTGGATGAAAGATGTCGTTGGAAAGGTTGACAGGAATGCTTATCTTAAAAAGATTGTTGTAAACCTGCCTCTGAAATTTCCTGATTACGATACTGTCAAAACAGCTTTATCTGCAACGACTTTATATCCTCAGGGTTTTGATATCGACGATTCCGGTAACCTTTATATTTCGTATGAACCGAGCTCAAACTCATCTCGGAAAAGCTGTATTGTCAAATTCAGCAGTGGTTACGGTTATGTTGGTTACGCTTATGTTGCGTACGGTGTCGAGAGTGTTGTTGTAAAGCGGGAAGGTTCTGAACTCGCTTTGTATCATCGCAACTCATTCGATGTGGGACTGTACCGCTATGACATTACAAGTGCCTCATTCAACGGGGAGACCCTGACAGGAACAAAGGTTCTGCCAAGAATCGGTCAGAACTTTTCATACGCAGATGGCAAGTGGTACATCATTTGTACAGACGCTGAAATCGGAGGTACACAGTCACGGACATTTGGAAACATTTATGACGATTCATTCAACCTGACTGGTTCGTTCTGTCTGCCGAAATCCGTTGTGGGATTTGCTTCAAACGCCAGCACATACTACGACTACATTCCTAAGATGCAGGGATTCTGCGTCTCAGGGGACAACATCATTGTTTCAAACGGTGCATGGTACAGTCCGTCAAACGAAACGAATCTTGGCAGGGGTGACATTGGCGTAGCTGTTCTGACAAAAGAAGGTACTGTTCTCCGGAACAATCTGCTGGATGCTGATGGCTTCATCTCTGCTTTATCGGCTTCTGGTGTTAACGTTAATCACGTTGAGGCAGAGGGATGTGTTGTCAAAAACGGTAAGATTCTGAGCATGTATGTTGTCGGACCGCAGACTGACACTGACGGTGGCGTTTTGCTGGTTGAAGAATTTGCTGACAACGGCACGGATTATTCCAAAATAGCAAGTTCTTATTCTCCATTCAATCCACAGCGTTACATCGATGGGACGTTCCCGTCCTTCTATACAGCATCAACGTCACAAGGGGGAAGACGCATTGCAGTCAACCCGGTTACTGGTGCAGAAATTTCCACGCTGACAGGTTTGATGGATTTTATGATTGAATTCCAGATTCCAAGGACAAGTTTCTGGACGTCTTTTATTTCATTCACGCCGCCGACAGGTGTAACGTTCCCGTCAAGTTGTCTGGTAGAGATTTTGAACGGTTCTAACGCCACATTCTTTGTTTCTGTAAAACACGCTGGAACAGGTGACTACAAAGAATATTCAGCTTTCAAAAACTCAAGCAATGTCTGGTCAATGACTGACAGGACAGGAGATCTTGAAGTGAAAGCGACAGGCACATCAACAACTAAGACGCTTGCTGATTGGATGGCATATTTTGAATCCCGACTGACTGCTGGAGGTCTGTGATGGAAGTTGTAGAAAGAGTTGTTGCTGTTGAAACCCGTCTGGACATCCATGACAAACGTCTTGAAGCGCATGGAGAAAGGCTAGGTGAATGATGCAGGAACTTGGCGAGCGAATTGCAAAAGCGGAAACACGGCTGGACATTGCTGATGTACGTCTCAAAACGCATGGCGAGCAGATTGACGAGCTGATGAAGCAGAACGTCAAGCAGGACGATAAGCTGAACCAGATATGTCGCGAGACGAAGGACAACACGGAATTGAGCCGTTCAATCAAGGGCGGCATCAAGACCATCCAGTACATGTTCTATGGGGCAACAGCGGTACTTGGTCTGTACCTGACACTGAAACAGTTGGGGTGGATGTGATGGATTGGCGGAAACCGACAGCAGCAATCATATCGGCAGGTGCTGTGCTGTTGGCTTGCCTGACGACTCTTGAGGGCGATGAACTGAAAGCCTACAAGGACGATGTCGGTGTCTGGACAATCTCACGTGGCGTAACGAAAGATGTTAAACCAGGTATGACCATCACCCAGGAGCAGTCGGACAAGATGACGGAGAAGGAACTAGACCAGCGTGCCGTCAAGCTGAAAGCACTGATTAAGGTTCCCATTCATCAATACGAGTGGGATGCCAACATGCTGTTGGCTTGGAACATCGGGATTGGAAACTACAAGAAAAGTACCGTTTTGCGGAGGCTCAACCAGAAGCGGTACAAGGAGTCATGCGATGCCTTTCTGCTGTGGGGGTACGCCGGTGGCAAACCAATCCTGCTGAAACGCAGACAGAAGGAACGGCTGCTGTGCCTTGGTAAGATCAAGAAGATTTGATGGTTGTTTCCAATCTGGAAATGACCATTTTCGTGACCTCACGAAATTGATATTGGGATATTTGAGCTGTTGCAGATTATGCAACAACTGAACTCTCTAAATTAGTGAGTTGATTAGCGAGTTGATTATCTAGTTGTAGGCAGTTTTTAGTGAGTTCAGGCGGTTTTTTAGCGAGTTGTTAGTGAGTTTGCCAACCATCTTTGAGCGACAATGCGGTTTGTGAATCACAAAACGGCTTTTTTGAACGTCAAACAAGTAGTTTCAAACTGATATTCCAGCGAATTCGAGGGAATTGAACTGTACGGGATTTCCGTACACATGAACCGTTGCAGATTTTGCAATAGTTTATTGAATTTAAATTAAAAAACGGATGTCAACGACATCAATGTCGTCGAGATAAAAAATGAACCTTTACTGGAAAACTGGAATCTGTATCGCATTGCTGGTTGTCGGTTTCATCGGCGGAGCATTGTACAAACAGCGTGAACTGAATGCTGTCAGGGCGGACTATGCCGAACAGGTGAATCTTGGACTGCAAGCCAACCGGGAACTGGAAAAAAAACTCCAGACAGCCGTCAATGATGTTGCAGTACAGTATCAACAGCAAAAAGCCGTCTCTGACAAGACCATCGAATCATTGAAGAAAGAGCTAGCCAATGCCAAGAAAAACCATCCTCTACCTGATTCTTGCCGTCTCGGCAATGACAGGATGCGTATCATCAAAGCCGCAGTTGATACAGCCAACCATTCCAAGCCTTGATTCCGCTCTGTCAGCACCTTGCCAGCCAGTGTCAGAGCCGATTGATGATTCTGTGGACGCACTGATTGATTCGTATCTGGATTTGATAGGAAAATACAGTGATTGTTCAAAGCGGCATGATGCGACCGTTAAGGCTTGGGAAGGTCTTATTCTGGATAACCCCAAGAATCACTGATTTCGATATCCTCTGGACTGGAGTAATCAATGTTGCTCCAGTCCGTTTCTCCTTCTGGAATGGTGTAATAGCATTTATATACCATCCATGAGTCATGCGGCTGGAAATAGGTGTACAGCTTTCCGAAATGTTCCCCAAAGTTCTCGATGCACTCATCGTTGCCGTACATCAACCCTGATTCTGGTATAACGAAAGCGCAGAGGATATCGCTTTGCGCCTTTGAAGTTCTGCCCTCTTTGCTCTTTTATGCACGCCGTAAACGCTGGCGGCATCACTTCCCATTTTTTCTGCAATTAGCGGAAAGCTCATGCCTGAATCCCGCATTTCGACTATCTGTTTTATCTGCTTGGATGTCCAATGCTTGTATGGACGGAGACGATTCCCCAATCCGTACTGTTTCACGGCATACCAGACGGAGCTGTAATCCCGTCCTAGAAAATCTGCTATCAGCTTCAGGCTCATCTGCGGATTGTCACGGATGAAACGGATTTCCGATGTCATAAACCGTCTCACAGCTTTGCCTCTTTCGCCTTGAAAGTTTCAACCCAAGCCAAGACATCTTTTGCCCGCCATCTTTTCTGCCCGTTGCCGGGATTGCGTGGCAGTGGAAAATCGGCTCTGGCTGTCAGTTTCCGCACTGTACGGGGTTCGTATGACAGGCAGGCGGCGATTTTATCCACATCCCAATACGCCACGCTCACGGGGATTTCAGGGGCTATATGAGCGGAGATTTCCGCTGCTAGCTGTTTGATGATTGTGTTATCCATTCATTCTTCCCATTTTTCTTTGGATGGCAAGCCGTCCTTTTTTGGCGTTCATTGCCCTTATCAGATTCAGGATTTTCTGTGTCTTTCTTATGCCCAATTCCTTTGCTTTGTCTTTTATGACGGCTCCCGGTCTTGAAAATATGGCTTCCAGTTCCTGTCGGGTTCTGTGTGGATATTCAAGACGTAAAACTTGGCATTCTTCGGGCGTCCAGCTTGTTTCCATCATTTCCACGCTCCCAGTCCGTTCTCAAATTCGTAGTGCTGCCTGTTGTTGATTTCCTTCAGTTCCTCTGGCGTGCTGTGCAGGAGTTTCTGTACGTTGTCTGTGGTAAGGAAACCTTCTGTTACGGGAAACTCGAAGCTGCCTATCCAGTTGTTCCGCCAGACTGTGACCAAGATGCCGTAATGGAAGGTCTGCATGATTTTGATGTTGTTCATCTCTCCAGTCTCCTAATGTTTTTCTGCATCAGTTTTACCAACGGACTGTTTGGGTTGATTCTCTTCACTGCTGGACGTTCTCTTTTCTGATGATTCAGATACATCTGATATATCGACTCTGCTAATTCCTGATTCAGTTTTTTGTGTTCTCCATCGTCTCCAATAAGGACGCATTTACCGTCTTTATCAAATAGGTAAAAGGAGAACCAATTTCCGACATATGGATTAGTGCTGTTTCTCATGACGACTTTATATCCGTCAATTACAAATTCTTTATCCACGTTTCAGTCTCCTCAATCCTTTTTTCAAAGCCTTGATGAATTTGCGGAGCTGCTTTGCAGAGTAACGATTGAAATTCTCAAGGAAAGCCAGTTCGCCCAATACGGGATAAATGGCAATACGAATAGATGTTTCGCCTGATGTCGTTTTTGTTTCGTTCATTTGGAAATGATAGCTTCCCAGTCGTCCTATCTTGTTTAACGCTTTATCCTTTTTTATTTTCAGCCTCTAATTCAGCAATATCATTTAACAGGTTATTGGCAAATTTTCTGAATACATCTTTTGATCCTGAAAAGCAAATTTTCTTTTTTCCTTTTTGAATGTATAAGGAATATCTCATAGTTTCATGGGTGTTTGTATGACAAACAATCTCATATCCATCCAGTCCATATTCATGAATAAACCGTCTCCGGTTTAATATTGCCGGTATACGTAAATCAATCATTTTCAGCCTTTCAAATATTGCAAGATATTCATTACTAGAGAGCAGGTCAGCAATGGAATACAGAAATAGGTAAATACCTGAAAACGCATATTCATGTCTTTTATTTCTTGTAAAATCTGATATTGCCAGTTTTCGTTTCTGATGTTCATCACTCACTCCAAAATAAATGTTTGTCCGAATTTTGTCGTAACAAAATACTTATTCCAACCATCTGGGAAGATGTTCCCGATGTAATATCTTTTAACAAGCCAAGTTATCGCTTGGTCAAAATCCTTGAAACTACACATCCAGACTTTGCCTTTTCTGTAATCAGGAAATAACTGATACAAATTCATCACTCACTCCATTTCAGGCGTTGATTACAGTTCTGGCAACGTCCTTCTTTCTTGTCGATTTCGTCAACATCACACATGCAGATAGGACATTGAGTTCCTTGTGGCTTAACTGGAATCTCCATCAGAATGTTAATGACATAATTCAGTTTCGCTTGTAACGAAACAATCAATTCCCTGTTTCTAAAAATTTCTTCAAGCAATCCGTTATTCATCGTTACTCCAATCCAATGCCTGACCGCATTTTTCATGTGGACAAAAGTCAACCATATCTTCTAATTCGCCATAACAGACAGGGCAGTTAAAGTTGCAATGAATAGCTAAAAATCCTTGACTGTTGTCGCTCCATGGATGTCGTATCACCTTCTTCGGCTTCATCCTCTCCACCGCCTTTTCAACTTCTGGCGGGTAGTGGCGGGTGTTCCAGCGTTTAATTCCTTCGCATAAAGCTTCGTCTTCTGAAACGTAAGTTCCATGAGAAACAAGGATGCTTGCTCCGCATGAACAGACGACACCTGCTTCTCTGTCTCCGATATAGTCTTTAACTTTCCCGTCTGGACAAAACGGACACGGTAACAATTCACTCATAATCTCTCCTATTCCACTTCTCGACGGCAAGTTCCGTTGCCTTTTCTTCTGTCTCGGCTTCTGCTGTCACCCATACACAGTGGTCAGCATCAGCATGAGTCACCATGCACCAATACCCGCATAGTGTTCTGCATCCTGATATACGTGGCTTTCCACCGCATACGTGGCATGGTTTCAGGTCAGTCATTTCCTTCTCCTTAAAATCAGCACCCGCGACTTGATTGACGGATACGACCTGTCCATCATCTTTGCGATTTCCCGATATGGCAGTTTCTGTCCTACCAAATCCATCAGACGTTCATTTTCTTCTTCTGTCCATGGTCGCAGATGTTGAAAATTGTTCCGGTAGATGAAGCCTTTGGTTCCGACAAAGGTTCTGCCCAATTCTTCAGCAATCTCTTTCGTTGTCAGGACGCCCACGTTCTCCATCACGAAACGCCGCTCTGTGTTTGTCCAGAATCTGTATTCAGTTCTTTGCATAGCCCAAATCCTCAAGAATCACTTCAGGCGTTTCAAGCACCCTCAAAACGTGACCGTCAGCAGTATGGATTTCTGTATATGGCTTTCCATCGCTTATACGTGACATGCTCACTATAGAACCTTCTTTCACGAATACAGGGCTTCCGTGATAGCCTTTCAGTTTGATAATCCGCATCAATCTCTCCAAGTTGCCCAAACTACATATCCAAAAATCCCCATGAAAAACAGCAGGGCGGCGAATGCTTTCAGTTTTTCCATATAATCTATTCTTTCCAATTTTCGTAAATCTCTTTCAGGTCATTCTTGAATTGATAGAATCTTCCATTGTCAATGCGCCAAAATTTTAAACCAGCGTAATTAAAAGGTTTTTCTCTTCCGCCTATACTTCCAATAAAATCTAACGTCCAAAAATCGTCGGTTATGCACTTGCAAATGACTATTACGTTTGAATGGTCGATTAAAACTGATCTGTAAACAAATTTTTCCTGTTTATAGCTTTCGTAGTCCTCATTAGTTTTTCTAATGAGGATATATGGTCTAGAATCTCTTTAAGATTCTCTTTATTGAAATTAAACCTCATTGAGAAAGTTTTCATATCATGAATGAAAAAGATTCTAAGAATTTCTTTTTCCAGATAATATAAACTTGAAGAATTTGTTTCATCAGCAATTCCAATTATTCCAACTTTTTCCAATTCCCCCTCCATGTTTCCTCTTTCTCCGCATAGGCATCATCTAAAAGAAAATGCCCGATATGATGTCCGTCCTTAGATTTTTTGTGTTTCCCTTGACACTGCTGGATGCAGAACATCACCAGAGCCCTAGGCATCACAGAACAGACTTCCTGAAACCAGCGTATGCAGGTTTCCAAAAGAGCAATCGTTCCGGCATCCAAAGCCCATGAACCCGTCCGGTTGACCCTTTTTTCTATCTGAATGAGGCTTTCCTGACATTCGTTGATGGTCACAGTGATGTAGTCATAACCCCGTTCAAACAGCCATTGAAGCGCATCCGGACAGTCATATGCCCGATGCCTCTTTTTCTTCGTATCAGTAATATTGATGAGCGTTACAAAGATGTTCATCACGTCCACCAGGTTGATGAAGTTCTGTCCTGTTGGACTGGTCTTCATCTCGTCCAGATACCTGTATGCGGCTTCTGCAAGCTCAACCCGTTCTTGATATGAGACGTTGGCTTTCATACCGAAAATCTGAGCAATCCTGTTGGCTGCTTCTGCTTTGTTCAGTCTTCTCATCAATTCATTCTCCGTTGTGGTTGTTCCCCCGGAATTGGGTTAGAGAGGAAGTCCTTTCTCAAAAAAATCAGTTACGGAACAACCACGGGTGAGGCGGCTCATACGGGCGATAAACTCCGCTAATCGCAGAACAACCAAACAAGGAATTTATTACATGACTGATTGAACCGCCTCGCCTGTGGTCCGTGGTCCACCCGACTTCCCTTTCCTTTCAACAACTGCTGAACAACTCCTTTCTTTCAAAAAAAGTTATTCAAATGGATGGACCACGGGCAAGGACACCGACCGCAGTAACACTAACTTCCTCATTTATCGGAAAGCCGATGCCCTTGCCTGTGGTTGCTGGGGTTTAGCGTCTCCCAGCAGGACGTACAGGAGAATCAAATTTCATGAACAACTGTCGCTGTTTTTGCCCACCTGCGACTGGGGCTTCTGGGTGTCAGAGCAATGTCTCTTGCTTAATCTGTTTTTCCCTTTCGGCATTTGCCAGATTCTTGATTGCTTGGTCGTAGTAGGATTTTTTCAGTTCGATTCCGATTCCTTTACGTCCCATCTTGACTGCCTGATAGACTTCAGAGCCGATACCCATGAATGGTGTAAAAACGATATCGCCCGGGTTGCTCCACATAATCAAAGCCCGTTCGATAACTTCGAGCTGAAGGGGGGCAATATGGCGTTCGTCATCCTCATCACGGGCAGAAAGCCTTTGCAGTGTGTTTGACGGATTGATGTCATGCCAAACGCATTCAGCCCACTGTTGCCACTGAGCTACTGGGAATTCCTCGGCTGTATGGGATACAGGCTCTGGATTGTCGCCCGGCTTACGCAGGACAAGCAGATAGTCTGGAATGCCCATTCTTGACAGCGCAGAATCTTTCTTTATCTGCTTCCACAGCAGACCGATTGCCTTAGTCCTCTGCATAGCCGTTACAGGGTCTTTACGGATGGTTATCCGTGGGCAGTGCATCACAAACCCTGCATCTTCAAAGATACGGATAAGGTCGCCAGAAAAATCCCTGATCCCGATGACACCATCACGCTGTTTGCTGAGCGGCAAGTCCATACAATGAACGCACATCTCACGCCCAGGCTTCAGGATGCGGAACAGCTCGCTGGCAAGAAACTTGAAATGCTCCGCAAACTCGCCAGAAGTCCTGCAGTTGCCCATATCCCTGTCACTGTTTGAGTATGTGTACAGGCTCTCGAATGGCGGGGAAAACACGATACAATGTACGCTGTTATCTGGCAGTCCCTTGATGACTTCTACGCAATCTCCGTGGTACGCCTGCCAGTTTTCCCCTGACGCTTGATTCAATACTTTCATCTCCTAATCTCCCTATTAAGCCTCTAAGAGCCACTGTGGCAAGTTCATCGTGACCGTCGGCTTGTATTCATCAGTCTGCTTTGATGTAGCCCTGATGTTCTCCTTTGTCAGTTCTTGGGTAGCGGATATCATGCCGCTTAGCATCTCCGAGAAAATCCGCTCCTTGTTTTCAATGTTTGCAACGACTGCGCCTTCTGTATCCGCTGTGATGACATGGACATCTACTGGATGTTCCTGACCGAACCGCCAGCATCTCCTTACTGACTGATAGTATTGTTCGAAGGAATCAGACAGCCCGACAAACGCCATCTGATGACATCTCTGGAAATTCAAGCCCATGCCGAAAATGAGCGGCTTGCTGATAAGGATGCGGATTTTTCCGCTTGCAAAGTCGAGAGCCGCCTTTTCCTTCTTTTCTGGCGTATCACTGCCCCTGACTTCGACTGCTTCAGGAATCATCCGAGCCAGTGCATCTGCTTCGCTGTTCAGGTTGCACCAGATTATCCACTGCCCATCCTTTACCAATCCAGCGCATTTTTCAGCACGTTGCTCTACTGAATTCCTGCGAGCCGCTTGCCGTTCCTGCAAGGTCAACGCCTCAGCTTGGAAAAGCAGTCCGACATCCTTTTCTGTTTCAACCGTATGCTGGTAGACAGACAGCTTCGGCAACTGATAGCGGCTTCCGTCGTATCCAAGTTCTTCAGGATTCGTCAGCATGACAGCCCAAGATGCAACCCATTCCCAGAAGGATTTACGGGCGTGCTTTTTCAGCCGCCACTTGGACGTATCGCCGCCATCATGGACGAAGAATGTAGCGAGCATCTCATTGGCACTCATCACATTCAGGAATTCAGAATGGTTGCAAAGTTCCATCAGGTCATTTGGTGCTGGAGTTGCGGTACACGCAAGTCGATAGGGAACAGTCCTGCATACTTCAATCAACTGCGTCCTTACTTTGCCTGTCATGGATTTCAGGATTGAGCTTTCATCCAAAACGACGCCATCAAATCTGTCAAAGCAAAATCGGTCAATCCGCTCATAGTTGGTGATGTTGATTCCGTCCTTTACGTCATCCTGTGACTTGCAGATAGTGACATTGATGCCGAATTTCTCGCCCTCTGCTACTGTCTGCTGCGAGACCGCCAGCGGAGCAAGAATCAGCACATTTCCGATATGCCGTGACCATTCCAACTGCATTAATGTCTTGCCTAGACCCGTTCCAGCAAAGATTGCAGAGCGTCCTTTTTTCAAAGCCCAAACCACAATATCCCGCTGGAAGTCGAAAAGATGACCGCTGATTGATTCAGTCGGAACATCCATTCCTTTTGCCTCTGACACAATCTGCTTGGACTTCAGAAAATCATCATAGTTCATCTTATCCTTACCCCTTCTTTGATAACGATGTCCACGCCTTGAGGTATTTCCCCGGTTTCCCGATAGTTTTCAAGAATCTTTTTCTTATCCAGTTTTGGTGCTTGATGTTTCCAAAACTCGACAGGAATCAGCTTTTCTTCAAAAACCTCGACATAAGCCGGATTCTTCTGGATGCTTATCGAGCATTCAGGACACTCGATTTTCTCGATTCCATGCTGCTTCATCGCATTCAAGGTGTATTCTTTCAGCCGTTCCTTGCGGTTCTGGAATGCCTTCTTCCGGTCTTGCAGCTTTTTGATGGTTTCATCCAAAGCCGCAGTCATGCTGTCCAGCCGTT
>Ga0326514_10001304_pt1 | contig 16338 bp, 30 predicted proteins | sample 3_2548_0518_D_FD_203653 | JGI IMG/M metagenome (GOLD analysis project Ga0326514, IMG submission 203653) | Bovine rumen microbial communities from UC Davis, California, United States - 3_2548_0518 | ecosystem: Host-associated > Mammals > Digestive system > Stomach > Rumen | place: USA...
TATTTGGCTGTTTAGGCAAGCCAATTAGCAGCAGATTAGAAAAATGCAACTGTCTTTATAACTACAGCTAATGTATTACCTGATACACCATATTTCTTAAATTCAGAATTTGGATCATAGTGGCAAGAGAGTGTTATAAAAACTCCTACTTGTATTTATGGAGTAGATACAGTTGCTAAACGTATTTGGAGAGTAGCACTAGAAGGAAGTCTTAAACCTACATTTAAACTTAAAACAATTTCCGATTTTAAGGTTCAACGATTCTTAAATGAAAATATAACATTAGGAGAATATGAAACTACTCCAACAATTGGAGTTAGAAACGTTAAAACTCACTATAATGCATTCAAGGGAGATATAATGTTTACTTTCTACGATGATGTGGATACTATAGAAGAAAAGGCTTGGAATTTGTGCTTTAATGAACCATTAGAAAAGTTTATTACCTTCTACTCATGGGTACCATCTTACTCGGAAAACATAGATAACATATTCTTCTCATTTGATAGAGACACTTCTAAGTATATTGCAAAAATATATGCAGATCCATCGTTAATTAAATTAGAATCTGAAGATGCTTATCCAAGAATTATAAAACAAAGAGTTATAGGAAAATTAAATTTTTCTGAACTAGCAGATTATAAGTTATGGGAAGAGCATATTAGAGAAAATTCTGGGGAAAATCAATATGTGTCTATAAAATACGACATTGTAGATTCTCCACATAGTAGTTTATTTGAACTAGAAGATGGAAATGTTCTATGCGCTGGGGATGAAGTATTAAAAGACTTAGATAAGCCGAATTTATATAAGCTCCCAATTAAGATTACTATTAATATAAATTATGCCGCTGTAGATAGTAGAAATACTGGAACTTCATCTAGAACAATTTATACTACATTGGCACTTGCAACACCAAGCTATTGTGAGAACTTTAAAAATACTTCATTTTGGAAACATGGTTATGCAGGTTTAATGGAGACTAGAGATGACATCTTGCCAACTAAATGGTACGGAAAGCAGCATCCATTTGAATTTGAATTTATTGTTGCTGAAAACCAATAGTTCCAAAAAATATTTAACACATTACAACTTATAGCTAATAAAGCAAAACCTGAGTCATTTCATTTTGAAGTTGTTGGAGAAAGTTATACATTTGCAGACGAAAAGAAAAATATTTTCTGGAGGTAGGAAGCACTTAAACATATTTATCAATGGAATAATGGAGATATTACTTATGATAGAAAGTATGAAAAACTAGAACCATCTCAGCGTAAAGAGTGGTACATGAATTACTACGATAAGTCAACATTATTCCCATTATACTATCATAGAAATGATACTCTTAATGAAATTTATGATTCATATCAGAATATGACATCATTATCACAAGACTATCAAAATATGATAGGAACTGAAGTAGTATATGATAAGCTAATGGGAGAATTTAAACTCCAAGTTCACACTCCTGCACGTTGTATGGATTAGGGGCAAAAAGTGGAAATTGATGCAATTACTTACGATTAGTTACAACACGAAACAAGTATTCCTGTTAAAAAAGAGTGGGATGCCGAACAAGAAAGGTTTAGATACTATAAATATATAAACTATGGTAGACGTTTAGGTAATTGTCATTACAAAGAGGACGAATGGTATGTACAAATTCCACCAATTTTATATGCTGAAAAGAATGAAGATTGGCAATAGGAAACTAAAACTAAATACCCACCATTAAATGTATACTATACTCCAATTTAGGAAAGTTTACCTCCAGAAAAAGCTAGCGAAGTAAAATTGCCTACTTATTTATCTGAAAAATATTCAGATGAATAGAAGCAAATTACAAAGTGGTGGCAATTTGAAAAGTGGCAAGAAAAACAAACAAGATTAAGAGATAAATTTATAAGAATTAAGGTACGATATAGTGGAGAAGATTTAGCAGTTATATATGCTATCAAAACTATGTACACAATAAGTTATTCATAATATGGCAAATTTACCAATGTCAGGACTAAAAAATCTTGATGCACGAAGTTTATATTAGTAGAAATTTGCAGATTGGAAATAGGATCCTGCAGTTAAAGATCCTAAGTTGAAAGACGATATAGCAAAATCAAGTCAAAACTTAGCGGATAACTTAATGAAAGATAAGAATCAACAAATTAAAGATAATTTAAGCCAAGAGACTGGTAAAACGCAATTTAATCTTGGAAAATCTTTATTAAATGGAGTTTCTAGTTTAGGCCGTGGAATTGGAAATTTTGCTATTAATACAGGAATTTGGAAAGACTTTAATCCAGAAAAAGGTCTATTTAGTGAAGATGAAGATGGAAATAAACATTTTGACTTTGGACAAGCTATAGGTAATGGTTTAGGAAATACCGGTAGATTACTAGGATTTGCAAGTAACTTTATACCTTAGCAAGAATAGGCCAATAATAAGAATAATCAAATGGCCCAAGAAGTTGCAAGTACTGTTGGACAGGCAGCAATGAAATCTGGTAACCCATTTGCAACATTATATGGTGGAGCTTTACTAATGGGATAGAAACTTGGAATAAACAATCAAGGATCTGATACTGGAAATACAGGAATAGATCTCACCAATTCAGCTCTATCATTAGTGCCAGGTTTAGGATTATTGGGCAAAAAAGCTGGTACATACCATGAAAATGCTATGGTGAATGCCTCACATAGTTATGGAAATATAGGTGATTAGGCTAGGAAAAATTCAAACGGAAGATTTATAGTAGGAAGTAATAGAATTAAAAATTCTATTGAAGACGCAAATAGAAAAACAGTAGTTGCCGATTCTATATTAACAGACGCCAAACGTGACTTTACTACAGATATTGGAATGATAGCACAGAGAATTAATATGGATCTAACTGGAGGTCCAGATAGAGTAACTAATTTCGGTCCAGCAGCAGCTAAACAAGGAGCAGTTCTTCAATTTACTAAACGAACTTTAAGTAAACATAAAATAAAGAAATAGCAAAATGGAGGAAATATAACTAAAGATCAAGTAGATTCTTCAGATGACATTCCAACAAAATTACCTCCATTTATTCATTATAATAGTAAAGAAAATTACTTCTACACTGATGTATGGGGAGATTCTCCACAAGAACATAAAGACTAGTTATTAGCTTATGTTAAACATAAATTTCCTAAAGGTTGGAAGGTTTGGTATAATCCAATGTTGAAAGACGAAGATATGCAATACTCAATACTCCCTGAAAATCTTTATAATAAGATTGCACAGAAATTTGTAGATAATCTACCATTAGGTCCTGCAGAATCAAAAATTTCTTAGTATACTATTAATTAGTGGGTTCCTATTGAAGGTAAAATGCTAAAATATATAGGAGAAGACGAAGATAATATATCAGAAACAGGAGCTCCTGTAAATTTTGTAGATGAAAACGGAAATGGGTATTACCATCCCGCATATAAAGAAGGAGGAAAGGTAAATGTTATTCCTGATGGAGCTTTACATAAGAATAAACATCATCTTGAAGAAGTAGATGAGAAGTTTGAGGATGTTACTACTAAAGGTATTCCAGTAATAGTTGAATCTGAAGACGGTGAAGTTATCCAATAGGCAGAAGTTGAACGTGAAGAAATAATCTTCAGACTTGAAGTTACTAAAAAACTAGAAGAATTAAGTAAAAAACATACAGACGAAGCTGCTATAGAAGCAGGTAAGTTATTAGTTAAAGAGATATTGTATAACACTGAGGATAATACAGGAAAAATGATATGAAGTTAATAAAAAAATATTAGTTTGGAGGACTTACAGAAAAATTACCTAGAGCAGCTAAAACTCCAACCGATCCAACCTTAAAAAAGATGGGTTGGGATTATTTTCACTTTGAAGATTTAAATCCATCTGCTTAGGGATATTCTTAGGCCAAAAAGCAGCATACAACTGATCCAAATAAAGTATTCTTAGTTGATTTAAAAACTGGCAGATTAATTCCAACTTCAGAATATGAAGCTAACAGAGCAATGCCCTCTGAAGAGATAGATGAAAATAGAACAAACTTTGAAGTTCAATAGGCTCAAAACCATAGAGATTTACAAAATAGAGACCCATAGGACTTAGGATTAGCTCTAATGGCTACTGGAGCAGCTCCATTTCTTCCAGAAATTTTGGCTCCAGCAATGCCTGTAATTAAACCAGTATTAACAGCTGCAAATATTGGCATAGGTGGTTATAATGCAGCACAAGCAGCTAATGATATTGCTCGAGGAGATTATGAAGGTGCAGCCATTAAAGGAGGTTTAGCGCTTTCTTCACTTACCCCATATAGTACAATTTCAAATCTATCTTTCTGGCCGAAAGTAGGAGCTTCACTTGGATTCGGGGCAGGAACCTCTGCATTAGCTTATGCAGATGAATAGCATTAGGCGTCTGAAGAAGAGAAATATATAAATAATTTAGCTACAAAACAAAATTACGTAATTAACGATTATGAAAGAGACAAAATATTAAGTTATCTAAGTTCTTTAGGATATGATGTAAGTAGATTTAATGTCAGAAAATATCCAGGAACAGACGAAATGGTGTATGATATAACTTCTGGAAACGGAGATCAAAATCTAGATTAGTCTGAACCTTGGTATAAAGACAGAAGAAAAAGAATAGGGGCATACTTTGGAACAAAATATGGATATAAACTTATTCTTAAACCTGGTTACAAGTATATTACAGGTAAACCAATGGTAAGACCAGATTGGTTACAAAAATTTATAAGTAAAATTCCACAAAAACCTAAACAGATAACTAGATTTGTAACCAAGCACGGTTGGTCGGATATACCGTATCTCGGTTTAGAGTATTTAGCTTATAGACTTGAGGATAAGGATAAAGTAAACGGACTTACTCCAGAACAAAAAACAGCTGTAGCAAATGCTTTAACTTTATTAGGAAGTAGGTATCCAGATTTGTAGTTTTACAACATAGCTCCAGAATTATAGACTGGATAGCGATTGACTCCTTATAAGGATACAACAGATTATATTCCAGGACTTCCTCAAATTGAGAAATATACAACATAGCCTCAAGTACAGCCATAGCAAGTTGATACTTCTTTAATAAATAATGCTCCAGATGATATGTAATGAAAACAATTAAAATAAATAACAAAGAATATAAAGTCAAAATAGCTGACACAGATGAAAAACGTAGAAAGGGTTTACAGGGAGTCAAAGAATTGCCTAAGGATGAAGGTATGTTATTTGTCTTTGACTCCCCGCAAACCGTCTAGTTTTGGATGAAAGATACAGAAATACCACTTGATATAATCTTTATAGATGAAGATTATACTGTAATCTCAATTTATAAGGGAAAACCATTCAGTGAAACTATTGCTGAAGAAGACAATGTAAATTATGTATTAGAGCTAAACTAGAATTCTGGCGTAAAACCTGGAGATGAAATTGACACAGATGAAGATGTTCCTACTATGAAGGTTATTGGTCCAAATGGTGAAGTACAAATGGAACTAGAAGGAGGAGAACGAATCTTTAGTCGTAAAAATACTCGTACATTAATTCGTATGGCTAAGAAAGCAAATGAAACCAAATCTGATACTGATTATAAACGACTTGGTAATAAAATGTTTTCTTATATAAAATAGTAGGATGAACGAGAACCTGATTATGTAGAATTGAAAGATGCCAAAGAAAAATAATACCTATATACCTTCAGAAAGAATTAAAAAACAGATAATTCAATGGGAAGGTTCGTCAATGAAAACAAATAACTCATTTGAAAATGAAGCTTATTATTTTAATAAATATTTAAAATAGGCTGGAATTTTCGATTAGATGTCAGACGATGAATTAGATGGTCTATTTTCACTTTCGTATAATATAGGTAGTACTCTCTTTAAAAATAGAACAATTCCTTATTTAGTAAAATTATATAATGGAACTGGAACTATTGAAGATGTATTAAATCATATGTACGGAGATCAAGATTCTAGACCAAATTTAGTAAAAGGAATTGCAAAAAGAAGACAATACGAAAAAGATTTATTTGCTAAAGGATACAATCAAAGAATAAATAAAAATAAAAATAAACCTAGATATTCAGTATATCAATAGGAAGCTGCACCAGTAGATAATACAAGAGTAGTATTACCACCTTAGTTAGATTTAGACCAACTATCAAATAATTATTCAGTTACAACATAGTGGGAACCAGATAAAACTGCGTTAGATCAATATACTGATTATTGGGTAAATAATATACCTCAAGTAGAGTATTAGCCTTTAGAACTTGAAACATTTAATCCAATATTCTCAAATAGAGTATTTTCAATTTACTATAATGGTGGAAAATTATTAAAAAGATGGCAAAATTAATTAAAAAAGGACAACAAGGAATGAAAGTAGTACGAACTGGACCTTATAGTGCAGAAATATATTTAGAGAAAGATCCTATTTCACACCCAGAATTACAAACTTACATTCCAGGACTTGATCCAGAAGAAAGAATGGATTAGACTGCTTAGTAGTTAAATGAATTAGTTTCAACCTATTAGCCTACTAAGGAATTGCAATAGGCAAGTTAGGGAATTAAACATCCATTTAGTTGGGGAGAAGCTATTCCTGCTTTAGCCCCAATAGTAATTCCAGCAGCAATAGCAACTGGACCAGAAATTGGAGCAACACTTATTAATCCAGCTTTTTGGGGAAATCTAATAAAAGATACTGCATTATACACAGCTGCAGATGTTGCTTCGAAAGGCATAACTGGCAAGGGAATTGGAGCACATATAAATAATGCTATAGGATTACCAGAAGAAGAACATCCTGTAGGAGAAGCCATGGGTTTTATAGGAACAAGTTTCCTCAGAAAACCTTTAGAAGAAGGAATAGTATCTGCATATAAAGGACTTAGAGGGACTATTTAGCCAGAATATGCTCTGTCTTAGGCAATGAATGAATCCTTATAGAAACCTTATGTATCAAGGATTGTTCAAGAAAATGGTAAAATTAGACTTAGACTTCCAAGTCACACAGATGCTACACCTAGAGAGGTTGTTCTTGAACCTCAAGGCAATAATAAATTCTATGTCCATGTAAGAACTTGGGATGGAGAAAAAATTCCCGCCAATTTATCTGAAAGAGATAAAGGATACTTATATGAAGCATTATATAATGAATTACCAGAAGGTGCGGAAATATTATTTCCAGAATCTGGCCCTGGTAATTATGCAACTAGAGGTACTGTTGCGGGATTACAAAGATTGACTAGAGATCCTAGATTTAGTAAAGGTTCTCCCGGAACTTTGTAGTACATAGATAAAGATGGTTCTATTAAAGAATTTACAGGAACTAGCTTTATTAAAACTTCATCAAATGAAGCTAAAAAAGCAACTAACTTAATACAAGGATATAGAACAGTTATTCCTAGATTTATAAAGAATGTAAAAAGTTCAGATATGGCTGCAAAAACAGAAAGAACGTTAGGAGCCATTCCAACTATTGTTAACCCCAAAAAAGTAAAGATTTTTGCAAAGTCACCTGAATTATTAGATAATATTCCAATATATCATCTAAAAGATTTTTCAACTAAAGAATTAGCAACCTTATAGAGTCAATGGGCAAAAGAAGCAGCTAAAGGACCTTATAGTCCAAATTACAACTTTTATTTGGGATTAAATAAAGGAGAAAATTTATCTTAGAACTTTTAGTCTGCTAGAGATTTATTAAGTATGGAAAATCTAGCAGAAAGATATGCAAAGTATCTTTCGACTAGATATAATTAGTTATTAGAGAAAATAACAGATCCAGTACTAAGACATATAGCAGAAGTATCTCCACAGTACATGGAAGAAGTCTATGCTTAGTAGATGAATGCTGGGAAAGCTACTCTGGAATTTGTAAAAGACTTAATTAAACGAGCTAATTCTTACAGAAGATTTATGAGTAGACCTTTCTCAGCAGAAGATTTTTCTACATTTAAGGGGCACAGTGTAAGAGAAAAAAATCTAGGAAGTATAGATGTAGAAGGCAGAATAGTATCTGGAGATTATGGATCATTCCCAGCATATTTTGAAGGGTAGCCAAATCTTACAGGAGACTTTTCTACTTGGTGGGATCAAAGAATACCTCAAGGTGTTAATGTAAGAAGAGGTATGCACGATTCAGATATTGCAGGAACAAAATTAATTAATAAAATATATAATAATAAGAACTTAAGACATACTAATACTATATCTGTAATGCAGATATTTAATAAAAACTATACAGGACCTAGAGGTTTTATTGATTGGCCTGTTCATTAGCAATTTTATGGTCCTAGAGGAACACAATTGCCAAACTTCCGTGTTACTGTATCACGACCACCAGAAGGTTTTAAATTTGGAAAAGGGTATAAGTTAGGTGGAAAATTAGTACCTAAAAAATAAGTATATTAATATTATATATTTTTAACATAAATTAATTTGTGTAAATCAGAATAAATTGCTATATTTGCAAAAAGTTTAACAGTTAAACATTAAAATTATTAATTATGAGAATTACAAGTAAATTTAGAAAATTTTAGGAAGGCGGCCCCGTAGGTGCCCCACAAGACCCTATGGCACAATTACTTCAAGTTGCCATGGAAGCAGTTCAAACTCAAAACTGTGAAGCAGCTATGGCTGTTTGTCAAGCATTACTACAACTTGCACAAGGTGCAGCAGGTGGTCCTGCTCCTGGCCAAGAAGGTCCTGCACCCGAAGAAGCTCCAGCAGAGGAACCCACATTTGCTCGTTACGGTGCAAAGTTAGTAAGAAGAAGATAATTAACTTAAAACTTTAGAAAGGAGTGTATATTAATTTATATGCTCCTTTTTTGTTATAATATGGCACAAGTAATAAAAGCCTTAGAGGGCACAACTATATATTAGCCGTTTAAAGAAGGATTACGAACTACTGCAGGTGTTACATATAAAAATACTGATGCTATTGATTACTTAAATAATCAAGAATATAGAAAAAGATATGCAGACTATCGTAATATGAATGATGCATAGCGAGCAGCATTTTATTCTGCTGTTGATGCTTATGTTAATGACATCAAAAATGGCAAGATTGACTTTACAATGAATGGATTATCTAATCCAGATAATTTAGATCAACCAGCATATACATTAGTTAATGATTATTTTGTTAGAGGTCTTAATGGAAATAGAATAGTACTTTATGATGAAAGTAATAAAGATCTATATAAACCTGATCTTAAAAAAATAATCGCAACTAATGTTTTTGACAATGAAGATTTAACTGGTTCTGCATTATTAGATGCATGGAATGCATTAGATGAACCTGATCCAAAAACTGGAATTAGAGGCATTACTAACAGACGAAAAAAATATGCAGAAGCGTTAAGAATGGAGGCAGATAAACTAGAAAATGACTCCAAATATAGAAATATATATAGATACACAGGATGGCAGGATAACATTGATGCTTATAAGAAAACTGCAAATTATTTAAGAGCACACGCAGCAGAAATAGAAAACTTAGACGATATTAATGCTGAATCTTGGTATCAAAATGCCGCCATGTCTAATTTAACTCCACAAGACGTAAAAAATTTATTCGATTTAAGTTCACCTCTAAAAATAGAATTAGACGAAAAAGCTAAACAAGACGCACAAAATAATTCAACAGCAAATAATGGTACTAATGCAGAAGGACTTCCTGATGGATATAGTTACATAGATCCATTATCTACGTAGGATATAGAGATAGTATTAGGAGGCAAAAAATATACAATAAATGATTCATGGCAAGACATAGATAATGAAGGAGTAAAGAAAACCGTAGAAACTATTCTAGGAGTATACGGAAGACAGCAAATAAAAGATAATTGGACTTTTTGGAGAGGTCAAAAAGGATACTTAGAAAATCTAACTGGATTATTTGAAGGTAGAGAATCTCCAGACTTCATGGGAATTTACTCTGTAACAAATAGTGCTATAGGCCATGCTGGTAAGAAATTCTTTATAAGAACTCAAAAACATGCGTATCCTGTAGAAGTTACTTTAGTAATGAATAATGATGGCACTTATATAGCTAAAGATAAATCAGGAAATTCATATAATTTAGGAAGATACAATCCGAATAAGTGGAATACAGCAAGTAGAGCATTAGATGATACTAATGATTTAGGTAAACCATTTAAATTTGATATAAATTTATTAAATAGTAGTGCATTAGCAGTAAGGCAATATTTATTAGACACTGTTGCATCAATTAATCCAAACACATATCCCCCATTGATTTGGGCAAATATGTTAATGTAGTTATCTTATTATTTTGATCAAAAAGCCCCAAATGGAAGTCTTACTTTGCAACTTCCGAATAATGGATCAATCTTTGAGTTAAATGGTTATAGAGGAACAAATAAAGCTGTAAAGTCTTTTATTTGGAAACAAGGTAATTACGGAATAAAATTTAATTTCAATAAGAATGGAACTTGGATTATTCGTAAAAGTAAGACAGGAAGACAAACAAGATGTCTTAATCCATATGCAATATCAAGTATTGAAATAATTAGACCTAAACGAAAACTTGGAGGACGCATTACTAGACTATAGTACGGAGGTATCTCTGATATGGTAAATTTCCAAAAACAATATGGAACTGCTTATGAATATACTGTTGGATACCCAGAACAAACAAAGCCAAAAGATGATAATACAACACATTATCAAGACTTGTCTAAAAAATAGAAATTGGCTTCTGATAAAGACTTCACAGTGGCTGATGGTATACGTGTAGCAGCTGCAGGCACTGATTTATTAAGTTCTATGTTAATGTTCGTTCCGGGAACACAAATTGCTGGGGCTGCAGGTACAGGTATTTCTGTTGGAGGTTATATACTTTCTGATATAATTGATGGTATACAAGGCAGACAATCAGCTGGTGATATTATATTAAATGATGCTTTAATGGTTGGAACTATGGCAGTTCCAATGTTCATAAATCCACAAAGGGCAAAAGCCTTAGGAATGGGACAAAAAGCACAAAGAGCTGCACATGCATTTTCTAAATGGTTCGGTTGGGCTGTTGCTGCAGGTATGATTACTAATGAAGAGACTAGAAAATCATTAGAAAACACTATCACAAAAATTAGTAATTTAGAATTAACAAAACTTAATTCTCAAGATGCTACTAATATTGCTTTTATGGTTAGAATGGCTGGAGGAGTTAAGGAAGGCTTTAAAGCAAGAAAAGCACAAAAAGCAATTGAACAAAGTAAAATAGACAATGGAAAAGCATATGTGGACTATTCTTATAAAGAGGGAGAAAATGTAGTTCAAGGAGAACCTATATTAGTATCAGAAGGCACAAATCTATCAATTAAGAGTTTAAAAGAATAGATTTTAACTAAACTAAATGAGGGAAGAGCCGATGAAACTAAATTAAAAGCCGAAGACATCAATATAGCGGAAGCAGATAAGAAATGGTATCAAGGATTAGGAGATACAGGAAAGACTTATATTAAAAAATTCTTAAATAAGTATAAAAAGAATAAAGAAACAACTGAAGAAACGAAATCAGATCCATAGGCAGCTATTAGGCTAGAACTAGGTGAAGCTAGTGAAATGTCTCCACTATATACTCGTATATTTGAGAAAACTGCAATAGAAAACGGAAAACCTATTGGACAAAATACAGCTATAGGAAAATTTATACGAAAAACTTTAGGATTTGATAATTTTGATGTATTCTTCTCCGATTATAGTACAGTAAAGAATTATAGATTAAGTAAACTACGCAGACTAATTGATAACTATTATAAGCCACTCGATGCACTTAGAGAACAAGGTAAGCGTTTCTATGAAATTATTAAACAAGAAGGTGTACCTGAAGAAACTATAAATCAGTAGTTAGCTAAAGCTATGAATGAGTATGGGTTTTTGGAAAATGACCCTGCTGTAATAGATTATGCTAGGCGCTTAGCTAGTTATTATGAAACTGATTTATCTAAATATGATAATCTATAGTTAGCCCAAATGGCATTTGACAGAGAAGTTCAACTAGCAAATGCTAAAGGTACAACTCCTGTAAATCCAAATGAACATGCTAATTCTCAGTTAAATACACATAAATTAGATTATGCAAACGAAACTAATGTTACTCCAGAATTTTTACAGGAAGCCTATGAGATGTTTTTAAGAGAAAAACAAACATAGCCAGCAGAAGGAGGAGCAGCATCACTATTGCATTAGTTATTAAATGCGGAAAAACCTGGTACTGATGATAGTAGACGCTAGTTAGTAAATAAAGTATTTTCATCATTTAATTCTGAAAACATAGTACCAATATAGATAAGTCAAGAACAAATGATAAAAATGTTACTATAGACAGATACAATACGAAAAGCTTTATCTTCTCAAACTAAAGCACTTTCAGATTCGGTAGTTACAAAAGCATTAAAACAATTAATTTCACAAAACAAAATAACTTAGGAATAGGCAGATAGATTATAGGAGAGTGGAGGAACAACTGACATTGCTTACATAATTGAAGATCAATATCATGGAGTAAAAAAAGCAAATGCCCAAAAACGTAATTAGGCAAAAACTAATACTGAATTATTAAATGATCAAACAAATTAGACAAATAATAAAATAGATATATCCAAAAATCTTGAGGAACTTAAAAATAAAATAAGAGAAGAGGCTGAAAATGTACAAGGAAAATCAATTAATGAGCGCTTAAACTCTATTTTAGATAAACTAAAATCAGAGGGTGTTATCGATGATAATGACTACCAAGTTTTACATAATAAACATTGGAATAGTTTACGAAAACTAGTTCCAAAACATTATGAAGGAGGAAATTTAGAATTTATATCTAGAGTACTTAAACTACAAGAAGGAAATAAAATGCGAGGTATTCAATGGACAAGCGGTAACCAAAACTGGGGCAGTGAAGTAGGTCCTAAAGCTTGGAATTATATATTTGATTTAATCGCTGGTGGAAATAATGGACTACTAGGTTATGAAAAAGGCTCATTATATGATTTAGGAAACAGATATGTTCCATTAAGAACTGAGTACGATAATAATTATGCAAAAGAAGATTACTCATTATAGTCAGATGATGTAAATGCTTATTAGAAAGACTATTGGGATATATTACCAGGATATTAGACTCGAGTCTTAGGTGACTTATACAATAAAGGAAGATACTCTAGAAAGGGACAACAAATAACTGGAGAATTACCAAAAGATAATAATATATATAGAACCAATGGTATGGCCGCAGGAACTGCAGATTTAATGGGTCTTGGTAATGTAAATTACTTAAAGCCAGAGGATGTTTCTAAATTATTAGAAATAGCAAAGTCTAAGTGGACTGGAGGTCAAGTATATTATGATACCAACACTGGTACAATTTATCCTTTAGCAGAAGGACAAACACCTAAAGAAGGGAGTGCATTACTTTCTGAATTTAAGGGTGCTACTGAAAATACAAAGACTACTGCAACTTTACCTAAAACTGAATCTGATTGGAAGGCTGAACATAGAAGACTCTTCGCCGATTTATATGATAAAGAAGGAAAGTTATTAAATCCATAGCCAGGTTTAGATAAAGTAGAAGGAGCACCAATAAATTGGCTTAGATTAGCTTCAATATTTGGTACTAATTGGGCAAACATTAAAGCATTAGAAGCACTTAAAGCAAAAAGTTATAAGCAAATATCTCCACACGGTGTATCTCGTATCTTTAGAGATTTATCTAAAGCAGAAGAAGCAGACAGAGAGTACGCTCCTTATATGGGTAGACACATTTCTTCGGATATAAGAGAGGACGAAGCGTTTATGCAAAATATTCTAAGTGCCCATCATAAGGCCAGAGCGTAGGGATATGATTTAAATAGAGCTACATTTAAAGAGTCTGTTAAAGAAGACTAGGAAGCCAGATGGAGAGATACTACAAATGCTTATAATACTTATAATGAAAATCTCAAAAATCAAACAAGTATTGATAACCTAAACAGACAGTATAAAGCTCAACAAATAATTACAAACGCCAATAACTGGAAGAATTTCATTGATACTTTAACTGCTGAAATGGCATAGGACCAAAAGATTAAAAATAACCATAACTTACAAGCAAAAGCTGCTAGATATTAGGATGACTATAACTCTGCAGTTATAACAAAAAGGTAGGCAGTTTATAATCAAATTTTAAATAATTTAAAGGGAGATCAGAAGGCTCTAGAAGATTTTAAAAAGGATTATCCTGATGCTACTACTCCATTTGAAGAATCTAAATATACCGATCCACATTATAGAAATTGGTTAAATGAATACGAAGAAGTACAGAGAAATAATTACTATTTAAACCTTGAATAGTTGTTTAATGCTTCCTGGGATACCAGAAGATTTTGGCACGACATAATTTATCCATACTATAAAAAAGATTGGAGTGGAGGACCAGATTATTAGAAAGAAAAAGAACGGTTAGAACAATATAAAAAATCAGGAGGAAAAATACATATGGCTAAGAAAGGCGGAGCAAGTGTCAATTGGGTAAGAGTAGAAAATGCTCGAATGATTAATAAATCTATTCAAAATGATATAAAACATACTTATGAGAGTTTAAAAGAAGCCAATAAAGAAATGTAGCGCAACATACGTGCAATGGCTCCATTAATTAGATAGTTAAGTAAACAAGACACAGTAAAATTAAAATAATATGAGAATTGTATCTAAATAGTTTGGAGGATTTTTATCAACAAATTTTACTCCATTCTCTCCAGTTGATACAGCAACTCCAGAAGCTACTACTAAGGATACTAAATCTAAAGATGAAGAAAAAGGATCAAACAAATCCATAATCGAATAGATTTTTGATCCAAAAATGAACATGTTGGCTAGTGATGCTCAAGTATTAGCAAAACTAGCCAGCAGTGTTGGTAAAATGGAAAGTTCAGACTATTTTGGGAGTTTACCGAGAGCTAAATAGTGGGCATCAATTTATTAGATGTATGTTACTAAAGCTAATTAGGCAAGAAATAGTTATGAATTTCTATCAAAAGCAAAAGATCATCTTATTAGTAGTGGTGCAGCTTAGGAAGTCGCTATAACAAGTGAAGGTTATATGTTTGTCCATAAAAATGGAGATTCTGAAATTTCATTAATATTACCTGAACAATTTGATCGAAGTAAAGATATTGCTGTAACCAATTCAGAACTTACTTACCTTAGAGCAAATAATCCAAAGTACGCATTCAATGATAAAATGGCTGAAACTCTAATGGGAGCCAGTAGTTTAAAAGAAATTAGAGAAATAATTAAGAGTGCTTTAGATGAAGCAAAAACTACTAAAGAGTCTAGTGAAGTTTTTGTAAATCCTTTTGAGTACGCAAAATCTAAGGAAGGTCTAGAAGCTTTAAAAGCTATGAATATTACCGCAGAAGATTTACGTACAATGGATGCAGGTACTTTAATTAAAGTTAAAACTGAAACAGACAGTAATGCAGAAAAAATTGGGCATGCAATAAATATTATTAGAGAATCTCTAACTCCTTAGCAAAGAGCCTTATTAAAACTTAGAGCAAAAGAGGTAGGAGGTAAAGCTGACGAAAATTCTTTAATATTAGAATATGCTTAGGCAGCATTAAATCACAAAAAATCCATAAGTTTAAGTGTAGTAAATACATTTAGCGCAGGTAATGCTGAAGCCAAAGAAAAGAGAGTTAATGCTCAAAAAGTAGCAGATGAAACTAAATTAAAACAAAAAGATATGCCAGTATCTGCAGAATTCCTTGTTTCTTATGGAGTAACACAAAGATATAGATTTTCTGATGGATCTAGAGGTAATCTTTTTGTGCAAGGTAGTAGTCTTCCAATGGTAACTAAACAAGGAGCTTCTATGGGTACCGTCCCACTATCTTTTACAGAAAGATCAGGATTTGCAGGAATATTAGACTTAAACAATGTAACAATTGGAGGTAATCTTATTGATACATTAGATCTTGATAGAATTTTAGCATTTACTCAAAATACTGTAAACGCTCCACTTCCTCTAGATTAGGAAAAATTAGCACAAAATATCATAGCACCTGATTTAGAAGCTACTAAGAAACTAGATGAAGCATGGAGACTATTAGTAGCTAAAGGAATCACAGGAAAAAATAAACAGGAAATTGACATTATAAATAAAACATTATAGGATAAAGGTCTGCCTGCAATATTCATAGGACTTAGTGAAGAAGGAACACCAATTGTTAATCCAACACATTATGCTAGATTTGCAATAATGGATGGATATGTTGATAAAGGTGTCTTGTCTGATGGATAGTAGTTTAGTC
>Ga0326514_10001305_pt1 | contig 16337 bp, 9 predicted proteins | sample 3_2548_0518_D_FD_203653 | JGI IMG/M metagenome (GOLD analysis project Ga0326514, IMG submission 203653) | Bovine rumen microbial communities from UC Davis, California, United States - 3_2548_0518 | ecosystem: Host-associated > Mammals > Digestive system > Stomach > Rumen | place: USA: California...
GGTGAAGTAATAGCTGCATTTGACAAAATTCAAATTGCAAACTTCAAAGACATCCATCGTGAAGCATCTGCACAGGGCGGGTATCAGAATAGAAAGTTAGTAATTTGGAATAGGACTGAAGGAGTAGATTTAGTTTTTACACAAGGAGTATTTTCGAAAACTCAACTTGGACTTATGCACAATGCGCGGCTTCTAAACATAGACGATAACCAAATTGTACGCATAAGTCAAAGAGATGAATTGGAAGCAAATAGCGAAGGAATAATTACGTTAACTCATAAACCAATTAATTCATATATCTTCGTTTACAACAAAGAAACAGGAGAAAAATTAACTGGTTTATCAATGATAAGTGAAAAAGAAATTCAAACTCCTCTAGTCTATAAAGATGTTATTGTTGATTATGAATATGGTTATGACAATGGCGCGGACGTTAGTCTAATTGGCGAAGACATCTTTGATGGATATGTAAGTCTTGAGGGAAGAAGTCGAATTAAAGATGACGTTACGGGTGAAACTCATACCGCAATCATATATATACCGAAGTTGAAAATAACGTCAGACTTTAATTTAACGCTTGGGAGTAATGCACAACCTATTGTTGGTAAGTTTAGTGCGACGGCGCTAGCTACGGGAGATAGGAAACAGTCGAAAGCGTTGGAGATTTATTATTTAGAGGACGATTTGGATAAGGACTCTGAATGGATGTAGAAAATGGCGTTAACTTTGGTTAACGCTATTTTTTATTGGAAAAGGAGGTAGATGGAATGGCACAGCAAATAGATATAGTTGCGAATCTATTAATGAAAGTAGACGGTGCCGAGGCGGGTATTAATAAGTTAAAAAATAGTCTTTCTAAACTAAAGATGCCTGAGGGTTTAGAAAATAGTTTTAAAAAAAGTTTTTCTAATTTAGATACAATTTTTGCTAGATATAGAAGTCAAATTGCAAAAGGTTTTGAAACGAAAGGTGACGTATCCGCTTTTAGTAAAACTAGTAAAGAATTAGATGCCGAATTAAACCGAATTTCTAAGCATTTTACTGAGTTAACCGGAAAATCAATTGATTTTAAAGTAAAAAATGAAGGCTTAATTAATGCTGAAAAAGAATTAGCTAAATTAGTTGAACAAAAGAATAAACTTACTGCTGATACTAAGGGCATTCAACTTAAATTTGAAGGTAAGGAAGCCACAAAAGATATTGAATCTCTTATGAAAGCCGTAGAGAAGGCAGCTGGTAATACTAAAGCTGGTAACTTTATGGGTGGAGCTTTAATTGATTTAGATAAAGGTAATATTAGTAAAACCATTACTCAACTGGAGCAAGCTGCTAGTGCTGCCCAAAAACTTGGTGATAAAAAGAAGGCGGCTTTTGAAGGTGAGAATGGTATCAGTATGGTTGCTGCTATACAAAAAATAATAAGTGAATTACGTAAAGCAGAAGGAGAATTTTCAAAAACTGATACTGCAATAGATGAAGTTAAAAGCGGTATAGACTCTATTCGAGCAGACCAGATGCAAAAAGTTGGACAATATGCAGAAAATGCAGCAAATAGTTTTGAGCAAGAACGTAGCGCGTTGAATCAACTTAATGGAGAAGCTCAGGAATATGCTCGAACTACTCAATCAATGAGTCAACAGCTTGGTGATTTACAACAATCAACTCAATATTTCTTTAGTTTAAGAAATATGATTAATCTTTTAAAGAGAGGGATAGATGATGCTATTCAATCTGTAAAAGAACTTGATGCAGCTATGACAGAAACCGCTGTTGTAACTGATTACAAAGTTAGTGATTTATGGAATATGCTTCCTCAATATACTCAATTAGCTAATCAGTTAGGAGCAACTACACAAGGTGCTTATGAAACAATGACTCTGTATTTCCAACAGGGTCTTGACCAGCAGGCTGCATTTGAAATTGGTGCAGAGACCATGAAAATGGCTCGTATTGCAGGATTAGAATATGCCGAAACAACAGACATGATGACCGCAGCCCTTCGTGGTTTTAACATGGAGTTAAATGAAACTTCTGCAAAGCGTGTTAATGACGTATATTCTGAATTGGCTGCTATTACTGCTTCTGATACAGAAGAACTTGGTACAGCGATGCAACGTACTGCTTCAATTGCCCATTCTGCAGGAGCAAGTTTTGAGGGAGCCACCGCGTTCTTAGCACAAGCTATTGAAACTACAAGAGAGCCTGCAGAAAATATTGGTACCGCTATGAAGACTATCATTGCGCGTTTCCAAGAAATGAAAAAGAATCCTCTTGAAATTTCAGAAGTGGATGGTGAAGAAGTAGACTTTAATAAAATAGATACCGCTTTAAAATCTATTGGCGTAAATTTGATAGATACTAATGGTCAATTTAGAGAGTGGGACCAAGTTATGCTTGATATTTCTGCTAAATGGGACACCTTATCTCAAAGTCAGCAAAGATATATTGCAACAACCGCGGCCGGTTCTAGACAGCAATCTCGTTTTATAGCTATGGTTAGTAACTATGACCGTACTATGCAATTAATGGAGGCTGCTAATAATAGTGCCGGAGCATCCGAAGAACAGTTCGGAAAAACAATGGATTCATTAGAATCTAAATTAAATAAGTTGCATAACGCATGGCAAGCTTTTACAATGGGAATTGCCGATAATGGTATGATAAAGTTTGCTGTTGATGGCATTACCACCTTATTAACTGGAGTAAACAAATTAATTGATACTTTAAGTTTTGGAATAGGACCAGTAAAATCTATTTTATCATTATTTATGGCATTTACTGGTTTAAAAACAGGTGGTAAAATTGTTAATTCATTAATTGGTGGATTAGGAGGACTTGTTGACCCAACTTCTTCTTTTAGTAAGGGGTTTTTTAGTGGAGCTTCTGGCTTAAGACAAGGCCGTGATGCAGCACAAGCCAAGGCTATTTATCAGCCTATTGTAGAGGCTTTACGTACACAAACTCAACAATTAATTACTCGCGATGCTTCTGGTGTTGAGAATAATTCAGCCACTCAACAAATAGCGGGATATAAAGATTTTACTAATGCACAAAATCAATTTAGACAGCTATTTAATAAGCAAGAAGGCTTTTCTATTAAAGAAGCTACGGCTCAGTTATCTAAAGTTAGTACTGCTCAACAAGGATTAATTTTAAATAATAGTCCTGGTATGTTGTCACGTATTAGTCGAGGATATGATAACTATTTAAAACAATTTAATTTTGATAAACAAGGGTATCAAGCTGGAATAAAAATTAAAGAGCAAATTCTTCGAGGAATGCAACAAGGCCAGATTCCTGCGTCGACATTTGAAAAGATTTTACCACCTTTACAACTAGCTAAAGAGGTTGGTGGTGAGACAGGTAAACAAATGTCTTTAAAAGTAGGAGAAGCTTTAAAACAGCACCTGAGTTCTCAAGAAAGTAGTATTGCAGAAGAAGTAGAGAAACGTTTACAATTCGCGCGAGCTCAAGAAACAGATTGGAAACCTATAACTGAAAAAGAGCGCCGGTTAACTCGTGGCAGCGTTATGAAAGAATATGCTGACGAGTGGTTAAAAAATGGTGCAGTTAGTTCTGCTATGGGAGCCGCAGTCAACAAAACTGATAAAATGCAACAAAGTTTAAGTGGCTTGGGGTCAGCAGTTAGCACCGCTGGTCAAGCATTTACAACTTTTGGTATGATTTTATCTAATCTAGGATTAGATGGAGTCGGATTAGCTTTTACTACTTTGGGAACTACTATTTCAAGTGTGGGTATGACTATTGCATCTGTTGGTAGTTTTTTACCTTCATTTATTAAAAAAGTAAAAGATGCTGGTAGCGTGATGGCCGCACTTAAGGCAGAAATTTCTAGTGCTGGTATAGGAGGAGTATTAACTGGCGCAGGCATTGCCGCAGGAGCGGGAATAGCTTTGGCTGGAATAATGGCTATTTCTAAAAAAATGAAACAAGAGGCTCAAGATGCAGCTAAACAAGTTTCAGAAAGTTATTCATCTGCTATAGAAGAAATTAATAAAAAAGAGTCTGCTTTAGCAGAAAATCAAGGACGCTTAAATGAATTATCTAAAGGAATAGATAATCAAGGTCGTAATATTGGTTTAACAAATGATGAATATCGTGAATATATTACTTTGTCTCGACAAGTTGCAGATATTGCTCCAGAACTAATTAGAGGTTATGATGCTCAAGGCAATGCAATAGTAGCCACCGGAGAAGCAATAGATGATTTAATAGACAAACAACAAAAACTTAGAGAAGAGGCCATTAAAACATATACTTCTACTAGTTCAATTAAAGATGTTGTTAAAGGTATACGAGCTAGTGATATTTATGAAGAAGTAAGGGCTACAAAGGCTAGCGGAGAAACAAATTTCGGTAAACAGCAGGCATCTTTATTAGCAGGAATAGGTGGTACTAAAATAAAGGCTACAGAAATTTCTCGAATAATACAAGAATCTTTAGGACGAGAATTAAACTTTTCTAACTTAAACACTCAAGATTTAAAATGGATTAGTGACCATTATAATGATATTATTGGAGTTATAGAGTCAGAAACTCCTCATATGTCAGAAGCCGCAAAAGCTGGTCTTGAAAAAGCTTTTAGCGGAATGCATGCTGATTTTTCAGATTTTGAATCAGAGTTAACTCCTTTACAAGACCAAATTCAACAATATTTAAGTTTAGAAGGGTTAGATGCTAAAGGTTTAGAATTAGGGTCAGAATTTACTACAGCTTTTAATAACGGGTTAGAAAATATTGCTATAGAAACAGCATTAACTGGAGATTATGATAAAGTAAAAGAAAAAGCAACTACTTTTGCTAAAGAATTTCAAAATATCACTGGTGAAGGAAGTAAATATAGAGAAGAGTTAGATAAGGTACATAAAGCAGAAGAAGAATATTTAGAAAATATAGATGACCAAAATGCTTTTACTAATTATAAAAATGCTTTAGAAGATAGCGCTAATTCAATAGAAAAATTTGCTTCTGAAGAATTGGCTGCAGGTCGTATCACCACAGATTTTTATAACATGTTGTTGGATGGAGCTAATAATATTAGACAATCAGCAACAGAACCTGTTATATCTTTTAGTGAAGCCATTAACACCCTTTCTGATGATTTAAAAGATGCCAAAGATGCATATAATAGATTTTCAGAAGCTACTAAGGATAATGATTTTTCTACTGCTTCTGATGGTATGTCCAAGATTTTTGAAGAAAGTTTAGATGATAAGCATACAAGTGGTTATGGAGATAATACTTTTTGGACAGGGGCACGAGAAGTATTAGATGAAAAAACTTTAAATAAAGGTAAAAGCAGCGTACAAAAATGGTTGAAAGAAAACCAAGCTATGTTCGCTGAAGGAGAAGAAGGATATACAGCATTTTATAATCGTATTCAAAATCTCTCAGAAGAAACTCGAAAAGATTTAGAAAAAAGTGGTGTTGTTTGGGATGAAACTACTGGTATGTTTAGTGAAGTACCAGAAGAAGCTTTTACGAAATTCGCTGAAGCATTACATTTAAGTGATGATGCGTTCGCAGCATTGTTATCAAAGGCGCAGCAATGGGCGCACTTAGATTTCTCTAACATAAAACAAATGAAAGCAGCTTTGGCACAAGACGAAAGAGCTGCACAAGGTAATAGTGGCAATTATTATATGAGTGAATCAGATGTTACCTCTGAAATTCGAAATGCACATCCAGATTGGAATGATGATAAGATTGCTGAACAAATTACAAAATGGAACAAAGAAGGAATAGTAACTCTTCCATCTTCAGAAACGCTATCTAAAGACAAAGATGCTCAAAAAGAATTAAAAGCTTCATTAAAGGATTTGGGTATACAAAACCAAACTGATTTAATGAAAATTTTAGGAGAAAAAGGCACTTATGCGAAAGAAGATTTAGAAGCTTATGCAAGAGAGTTGGAAGGAGAAAATTTTAATGAAGATAAATTTAATGAGCAATGGAAAGAGACTTCTGATAAGTTAGAAAATCCTCAATTAGCTGAAGGTAATGCGACTTTAAAACAAATTGAAAGTTACGTTAGCATTCTTGCAGGTAAAGCAATGCAAGAACGTATTAGTAGCGGTGAAGCCACAGGTAGCGATTTTGAATCAATACATAATATACATGATGCGGTATATGGTAAATCTGGAGAATATGATACACAATTTCAAAAATTTGGCTTGGGTCAAAATGAAAAAGGCGAAAAATTATCTGAAAAAGAATACTTAGAAACTAGAGATGCTATTACCCGTACAATGAGTGAATTAGAGCCAACCATACAGGCTTTAGGTGATGGCTATAGAGAAGCGGTAGATAAATATGGAGAAGGGTCTGCAAAAGCTCAAGAATATGCAGACGCTTTAACTGAAGCACAGCGTACCTACCAATCTTTAGAAACTTATAGAAGCAATGGAGATAATTATGTAGAACAAAATGGATATCGTCCAGAAAATGCTACCTCAGCTGGTTATCATGAAGAACAAGATGCTAAAAATGTAGCGGGTCCTACAAAATCTTTAGAAGCTCAGGCTCAAGAAAAAATAGAACAAGAAGTTAAAGAAAAAGGACCTACCATAGCTAGCGGCCTTGCTTCGAAATTGACTACTGCAGTTACAGATGGTTGGCAAAAAGAGACAGCCAATATGGATACTGAAAGTAATAGTCGATTAAAAATGATTGATTTTAGTCCTCTTAAACGTCTTGGCGGTGCCGTTATAGATAAATTAATCCAAAGCACTTCAGACGGGGCCGAAGAACAAGAACAACAATCTTCTATTGACCCTTCAATTTTTGCTGCTTATGCTGGAGGAGCATCTGAAGGTAATGAAAAATTAAAAGAGGGTGCAATTAAATTAGGCAATTTTATTAAAGAAGGTTGGGAATCTTTAACTCAAGCAGGGGATTCAATACCTAACCAGGAATCCACATTTGCTACTAAAATTACTGATTCGGCTAAAAAATTGGGAGAAGCTCTTAAAAAAGGATGGGATGCTTTAACTAAAACCAATATTCCAGAAGGTAGTAGTGGTAAAACTACCTCTATTATTAATAAAGGTACAAATGTTGTAGTTGGCGCTGCACAATCTGCTGTACAAAAAGTTCAATCAAGTATGGGTATTGAAGTTACTGGTTCAGATAAACTTGATGAGGCAAAAGCTAAAGCAGAAGATGCAAAAAGCACTATTGACCAAGGAGCAACTTTTAAAGTATCAGCTCCTGGTACAGACAAATTAACTAAAGCGGCTAAAGCAGCAGAGTCTTTATTAAAAAGCTCGGGAACTCAAACTATAGGAGTTAAAACAGGTAAAGTTGATACTGGTTCTATAGATAACGCCACTTCTGCTATTAAAAAGACAAAAGCAGATATAAAAGTAGGAGCAAATACTAGTTCTGCTACTAGTACAGTAAACAGTTTTATTGCTAAAACTAATAGAAAGAGTGCAACAGTAGATATAGAAGCTCACGTTAAAAAGACGGGTATTAGTTCTATTACTATTGAAGGTAAAACTGTTAGTGTAACTGCTGCCGCCTCTGGAATGAATAATCACCGCAATTATCCTGCCCTACCTTCATTTGGCTCATTAGCTAAAGGTACTAAATCACGCTATGGACAGGTTGGACCACAAAATAAGGGCGGACTTACTCTTACGGGCGAAAAAGGATATGAAATAGCTTGGATACCAGATGAAAATCGTTCCATGATTCTGGGCGCCAACGGACCTCAGATGCTTAATTTACCTTCTAATGCAGTTGTTTGGACTCATGAACAATCTAAAAAAATCATGAAACAAAAAGCTATTCCTGCTGGTTCTCATGGTAATAAGGATAAGAATAATACAGTTAAAGCTTCTGGTTGGATAGTTCCGGGTCGTCAAACAAAAGGCGGTGGAGGTAGTGGTAGCAAAGGAAAAGATAGTTCAAAGAAAAAATCCCCTAAATCTTCCACAGATAAAGCTATCGAAAAAATCCTTGAAAAGGGTGGAAAGGTTTCTGTCTGGTGGGAAAATATCGCTCGTGTTGCTGAAGCTACCCAACGTAAAGTTGATAAGAATCAAAAAACATTTGAGAAGGCTTTAAAAACTTTTGGAAAATCTGCAACTTCAGTTCAAAATATAGCCAAAAACTATAAACAAAGTTTACAAGCTAATAAAAAAGTATATCAAAAAGAATTAAACAAAGCTAATAGCGAATTAAAAAGTCTAGATAAGAAAGGAGCAACTTCTATTTCTTACGAAATAACTAAAGTTAATAAAAAAGGTAGGAAAAAGAAAGATACTAAGAAAGAAACCGTTAATCTCGGTGATTATATCAAATACAATAGCGCTCTTGATACATACTATATTGACCAAAACGCCATAACAAGAGTTGCTAAGAAAAATAAGAATAAGGGACAAGCTATTAAAGACGCAGCTGAACAAAAGCTTAATGATAAGTTGTCAAAACGTAATACTGCTGCGGATAAAATTAGAGATGCTCAAGAAGCTTTAGATAAAATTGCAGATGATATTTATACAACTTTCTATCAATGGGAAAATAGTTTAAATAAGATTTATTTATTAAGTCAAAGATTGAGCGATTTAAACAATCAAATGTCTTATCAAAGTGGTAGAGAAGAGTTATTATCTGCTAAAGCCTTAGCTGGAGTTAACTTTAATAGAGAAACCGATAATGAGGCTTTATTACAGGTACTTAATGAACAAAAGGGGTTAATGTTTGAACAGGTTGAGACCAATAAAGCTAATGTTAATGCAACTAAAGAAGATTATTTAAATTCATTAAATCTTGAAACTTACTTTAATAGATATAATAAGCAGAAAGATTCTGCTGAAGCTCAGGCTGACTTAAAGGCTGCCACATGGGCATTACAATTTATTAAACAGGGTGGTACCTTTAATGATTCTGTAGTTAAAAAACTTGAAAATCGAGGCTATAATCAAGACTCTATTGAGCGTATTAAAAAAGTTATCGAAGATATAGATTCAAAACGCGAGGCAGCGCTTAACGCATCTAATGATGCTCTTGGTGCGGTAACAGCAATTTATAGTAAAATAGAGGATTACCAGTCATATATTGCAGATTTTGAAAATGAACTAGTCTCTGGATTAGAAGAACAGACTGAACAACAAATCAATAAGTTAGATAAGTTAAATTCTAGTTTAAGTAAAGCTTTAAAAGATTTATTAGACCAAGTTAAAAAAGACTTAGATGACCGTCGTAAGGCGGAGGATAATGCTAAAACAGAATCAGATATTTCTCAAAAAAGACAACGTCTAGCTATGTTACAAGCTGACACTTCTGGCGGCCATGCGGCAGAAATTGCTCAACTACAAAAAGAAATTAGTGATTCTCAACGTGATTATCAGCGTTCTTTAGAAGACCAATTAATTGAAAAATTACAAGACCAGGGAGATAAAGCCGAAAGACAAAGACAATTACAAATTGATTTATTAACTGCTAATAAAGATATTGCTAAACAAACCGGTACAAACTTGGCTCAAGTAAAAGAGTGGTTACAACATCCAACAGAGAATTATGATAAAATTCGTGGTGCTTGGTTAGCTAATAAAGGCTATGATGAGATGGCCGTGAATGAGCAAAAACAGACCGAACAAGAATTTGATGAAGCCTGGATGAAATATAATGGATATAGTACCGAAGTTAAGGAGTTGAATAAAGATGCTGTTAATAAACTTAGTGGTATTGAAAATACTTTAAATACATTAGCTGATGAGGTTATTAATGCTAATGACAATATGAATTGGGCGCAATTTAAAACTCTTGGAGGTTTAGCAAGTCAAGCTTTACAAACTGGGGCATCAATAAGTGATTTAAGAGGAATTTATTCTCTTAAAGATATTTTTAATGCTGGCTACTCAAAATCAAGTTTCGATAAAGCTGGAATTGACGCGAAAACATTAGTAAAAGAAGGTAAAATTACTCCTGAACAATTAAGAAAACGTGGTTATGATTTAAATACTGTTCAACAAGCAACCAAGGGAACTGATAAAGCTATGGTTAAGGCTGGTTTTACAGCGGCTGATTTTCAAAAAGCGAATAAGACAGCTGCACAGGCTGTAAAAGCTGGACTTGGCAAAAATGCTGTTGCTAAAGCTTATGGTTCTTCAGCTATGTTAGAGACTAATGCAATTACCGGTAAAAATTTACAGCAAGGTCTTAAAATGAGTGCCGCAAGTATACAAAAGGTAATTAATAAAAATATTAAAGATAAGCAAGTTACCCAATCAGATATGGCTGGTGTAACTGCTAAAATGGATATTAATGGCAGTAAAAAAGGCGGTACACAAACTGGTGTAATTAGTACTTCTGGTAAGAAAATAGCTTCTAATAAAGGTTCAACATTATATGTACAAAATTGGGATACTAAAACTGGTAAAGCATCAGGAAAAGCAACTGCTTATCCAATTTCAAAACTAACTGTTGATTTAATGAAGCAATATCCTAAAGAAGCTAAAGAGGCTTTAATATATGCTATTCAACATCAAAAACCTGGTACTGCAATTAACAAAAACATGAAAAGCTTAATTAAACAAGCTGGTATAAGTGGAAAAACTTATAAATTATCAAATGGTATTGTTGGTAGTATTGGCAGTGATGGTACTATTTATTACAATAGTGGTAAAAAGGGAGTTTATAAATGGACCACTACTTCAAAATCTAAGCCTGAATTAGAAAAATATAGTAAAAAGAAACTAGATAAATTCAAGAAAAAGGCTAAAAGTAAGATATATGGACGTGAATATGCACAGGTATTAAAAGCTAATGGTGTTAAAGGATATGCAACCGGTGGTATAGCTGACTACACTGGACCAGCTTGGCTCGATGGAACTCCTTCAAAACCAGAACTTGTACTTAACGCACAAGATACAAAGAACTTTGTAGCTCTCAAAGACGTACTTTCAAAAGCACTTGGTTCTACAGGTCAAATTGAAAATACATATGGTAATGCAACCTATGAAATCAATATCAATGTAGACCATCTCAATAATGATTATGACGTAGATAAAGTTGTTGAAAGAGTTAAAAAGAAAATTGTACAAGACTCAGGCTACAGAAACGTAACTCAAGTGCGTAATTTTAGATAATAAAAAAGAGACTCTTAATTGAGTCTCTTTTTTTATTTCCTAATTCATGAAAGGCATTAAAGCTTCAAGCTGGTCTGGCGTACATTCAAGGTCTTCACCAAGGTCGTCAATTGTTAAATCACAGTTATCAATCTCGACCTCAAGACTCTGAAGGTCTTCGAGCGCCTTGTTGCACTCTTCAACCATACCATCTTTAATCATAATCTGCGTTCCATCATCAGAGAAAACAATCTGTCCATTCTCATCCATCTTTGCATAAGTATTAACAATCTCTTGGAACTTCTCAGAATAAAACTCACTTTCTTTTTCTACAGCCTTTCTAATTTTATTCAGCTTATAAGCTCCCTTTAATGGTAGATGTGCATCAGCAAAAAATCCACCATTATCCCTAAAATTAATAAGTTGGTCCATTGTAATAGTAACCATTTAAATTCCTCCATTTACTCCCAGTTGAACATTTCAACTTGTTTTTTATGTGTTTCACTAACGTATTTGCCGATTCCAATTGCATCGGCTACATCGTCAGAAACCGTTATATCAAACCACTCTTTTACTCTCGTTTGCATTGAGCGTTTTTTATCAGCGCGAGAGCGTCCTTTCACATCACAATGAGAACGCCACGTCGCCGGCGCGCATACAACATAATCAACCTTCTGCTCATAACATGTAGCCATAAGTATACCTTGAAGGCGCGCGAGTGTTTGATAGGTTGTAACTCCAATCATTTTATTATTAAATTGTTGAAGTTGAATTCCTTCTAAACCTATTATATCTGGTTTCCAACTATATATAAGTTGTAATAACCAATTACGAATCTCTAAATCTCGTTCAATTTCGTCTTCAGCGCCGGCTCGAAAAATACCGGCATAGACAAGTTCATCTCCGTCAAAAATTGAATAGCCTGTGAGATGCGTAGCTTGGTCAAGTCCTATTGTACGTTGTATTCCTTTTTTCTTTGGAATTATTTTTTCTTCAAAATTATTATATTGATTTTGTTCGCAAATCGGACATATCCATTTATCCCTTATCTTTTTATAAGGAGCAAACACTCTATGCCCTTCATTGCAAATAAACTCTAACTCTGTATCTAAATTCTTATATTCTTCGGATACCAATTCCCATTTATGGTCTATCGCCGCCTTTCTTACATCTTCTGTTTTAATCTTTGCCATTTAACTATTCAAGACCAGTACTTCCAAAGCCTCCGTTCCGGTCTTCTCCTATTTCATTAACTGAAGATACTTCAACAAAATTTGCCTTTGGTACTTTAACAAGTCGCATTTGAGCAAATCGCTGTCCTTCAGCAATTGTATAAGCCTCTCCGTGAAGAATTGATTTAATATGGATTTCTCCATTATCATCAAATTCATAATCTATATCCTTAAAAGGCGGCTCGATATTTTCAACAATTACTCCGATTTCATCACGATAACCCGAGTCGATAAGTCCAGGGGTGTTCGCCACACGTAATTTAGTTTTAACTGACTGTCCACTTCTAGGTTGGATAAGGATTGCATAACCTTCTGGTATTGCCACTTTAATTCCAGTTGGTATAATGACTGTTTCACCAGGTCCGATAGTATATTCGCTTGGACTATATATATCCATGCCCGCATCAGTTTCATGGGCGTAAGAAGGTATTGTGACTCCTTCACCCAGTTCGCAGGGGATTGTGATTACTGATTCAGCAATTCCCATATACTCGCGAATTTTATTAATTGAAAGTGTAACTACTTCTTTAAGAAAATCTATTTTTGATTGGCTAAGGAAATCAATTGTATTTAAAGCTTCAATTGCAGTTGTGTAATCAAGCTCAAGGCGCGCAGGCGTATAATTTTCTCCTACAATCATCGCAAGAATTTCTTGCTTTGCTTCTTTTTCATCTATTGTTTCTTTAAAAAGTTGAAGGAAAGAAGGCTTAAGCTGTTCAAAATCTTCATCTGATAAAGCCATTAAAGATTCAAACATATCAAGACCACCCATGAGGTCAATCGCTTCTTTGTTTTCTTCATAAAGCTTCTGAAGCTCTTCTTCGTTGAAGTCGTCCGTATTCAGCGCCGGGGTCGTTGATGTCTGTGCATCATCTACAGGTGTTGTTTGCGCATCATCTACTGGCGCGCCTTCTATGACATACATGTTCGTTTTTTCTGTATCATTCGAAGTCATCCCATACACCTCCAAGCACTTTTACGATTTTGCAAACCCATACTTCACCAATAATCTCACCTTTGGCTTTCTTGGTTTTATATGTATATCCACTTGCGCCAAGCACATATCCTTTTGTTTCTGCATCTTTTCTAAAATTCTCAATAAGGTCAATTGCTGCCTGCTCAGTATCTACTACATATTCTTCTGTTTGTTTAATTAATCTCATTCTCCTTTTTCCTCCAGCATTATAAGTTCTTCACCATATGGAAGTTTCGTAATCCAACTACAAAATTGTAACCATTCTATAAGTTTATGTCCTCGTCTTTGAAAATACATATTACGTAAATTTGAATAAGACATCGTGATTGTACGAGTTTGAAGCCAACTCTGCGGTAGTATCTGTACAAGTGCGCGCCAATAGCGTTTATCCTTTGTTTCAAGGTATTTTTGACGTAAAGTTTCACACATATCAATTATATCTTCTTGATAATCAGAATAAACTACTCCACATTCTCCACCATGAGGTATTGTGTAGTTTGTAATTTCTAATTCATCTCCATTATCAAATTCAAAGCAATCTTTTGTAATTGGTTTGGATGTAAGCTTATGCATTGTACTTGTTGAATTTGCAGTTGTACCAACCTTATAAGTATCAAATTCTTTCCACCAGTAAATTGGTGCAGTGATATCAACTGATACAAAAATTTGTCTCATGAATTTACAATGTTCAGGACCTGCAAGTACAAGTTTTTGCGCAAGTGCTAAATCTTTTGGTCCGAGCGCTGCAGTTACAGCGATATCATTATCCCACTGTAGCGCCCCGTTGTCCCAAAGCCATAAATCATATTTTTCCCAAAGCTCTTCCCATTCTCTATCATATGGCTCATAATTGAGATTTCTTTTTTGAATCTCCTGTTCAACCCAAATATCAGTAACTTCTTCTCTGGCGTCCTGAGGATATCTGAGGTCAACTAAACCAAAAAAGCTATCCGATTTATCCCATGATTCTAAGGGATTGCGCATACCTCTTATTGCACCATCAAATCCATAAACTTCAGTGTTTTTAAAATCCATATAGTAACTCCTTTCATATTTCTTACTATATATATTATATCATAAAAAAAATTTTTTTTCAAATTTTAAAAAGACCGAGATTACTCGGTCTTTTCTTTTAAACCTTCTGTATATCCTAATGTATACTGTCGGCGCATTTCTTCTTTTATATTATTCATTATTTCTGGGAAACAACTACCTACAAGAAATTCAAAAGTAATTTCTTTCATATTATGTTTCTTTACTGCTTTATAAACCTTGTCTAAAGTTTCCCTCTTAACTGTAATATGTTCCATTATTCAATTAACTCCCAAGCATTGTTAACTTTTTGATGTATATGTTGATTTGCACTTCCTCTCAGCCTTAAAGACAAATCTTTTTCTGCTTCAATAAAAGGCCCGTCAATTAATACATCAATATTAGTTAGAATTGATTTTAATTCTTCAGTTAAGTTTAAAACCAAATTATCAAATTCGTAGCCAGTCCAAAGGAAAATTTTGATTTTAGGATAAGCATGGCGCACGGCGTCAACAACCTCCGCTGTCATTTGCTGATTCTGCGGAGCCAGTGGCTCGCCGCCAAGTACAGAGAAGTTTCTTTGAATTCCATTAGCACCAATAGCTTTAATAATATCCCATTTTGTATTTTCCATATACTCTTGACCTCCACGAAAATCCCAGGTTTCTTCATTGAAGCAGCCTGGACAATGATGTGGGCATCCCTGAACCCAGAAACTAGTACAAACCCCTTCTCCATTTACTATATCATTAGGTTCAATAAAAGCATATCTACTCATCTATGTACCTCCATTTATATCCATTAGCAGTTTTTTTTTCCTTTACATACTGCAGAAATGGAACTTTTGTCAGTTTGGGTTTGAATACTAGCTTCTTTTATAGAATTAAATCGTTGTAATTCATTATCTTGTAAATCATATTGAATTACTGCTTTTCTATGTATTTTTGGTTTGCTTGTGGGTATATCTCCTTCATAACAAAAGATATAATTGTGAGCATGTGATAATAAATGTCTACAACATTCTCCTATGGAACTCGCACTTATATTAGTTTGTCTGCTAGCTTCTCGAACACCTTCATAAACATTTATTAATTGCAAATCAAAATTATATTGATATACTCGTTTTTGGCATGCTTGTATAGCAGGTAGAATATTTTGGTTACCGCCTTCTGTAGCATTATATCCATGTCCAAAGGTTTTATAATATGCAATCCAAAATTTTTCACGTTCGTCTAATTCATTTGGCGGGCATTCTTCAATAATTTCAAAAACACAATTATCAACACCATATTTTTGAATCGCCAGATGTATTCGACAATTGTCTTTGTCTCTTTTGTGTTCTTCAAAACGTCTTTCGATATCAATAGATTGACCAATATAAGCTTTGTTATTTAATTTGTTTGTAATTTTATAAATTCCGCTAATCATAACTTTAATTTTTTACTGTGTTTAAATCTTTGTTCTACTTCTTGTTGTTTACCTTTATTAAAAGCTGTTTTATAGTCACCGGTTAAATAACCTGTTACTCTACGAAGTCTTTGAATGTTTGTTGAACCACACTCTGGACACTCGTTTTCAATTTCACCAGTCCAACCACACTCTAAACAAGTGTCATTTGGAACATTAACAGCAAAATAAGGTATATCTTTATCCATTGCATAGGTTACAATTTGTTCAAGGGCGTCGAGATTTTTCAGCACCGCGCCTTCTAATTCAACATAAGTAATACAACCTGCACTTGAATATCCTGTTAATTCAGATTCAATATCTATTTTATCAAATGGAGAAATCTCTTTCCAAACTGGTACATGCATTGAGTTTGTAAAGTAATCTCTATCACTTACATTTGGAATTTCTCCAAAGTCTTCTTTAAATCTATTCATAGCTGTATAACAAAGATTCTCAGCTGGTGTATAATATACACCGAAATTTAACTTATATTCTTGTTTGAACTCAGCGCATCTATCTTTAAAAAGTTGCTCGATACGCTTTGCAAGCTTC
>Ga0326514_10001306_pt1 | contig 16329 bp, 12 predicted proteins | sample 3_2548_0518_D_FD_203653 | JGI IMG/M metagenome (GOLD analysis project Ga0326514, IMG submission 203653) | Bovine rumen microbial communities from UC Davis, California, United States - 3_2548_0518 | ecosystem: Host-associated > Mammals > Digestive system > Stomach > Rumen | place: USA...
ATCATCAACGGTGATAAGAAATATGGTATTCTGCTGCTGATGCTGGGCATGGTGCTCGGCATGATGGCTCAGGGTGACGAACGCGAATTCTACGTGTTCGACGCCTCGAACGGTATGGCTGCCAATAGCGCCCAGACCATCAAGTGTACGAAGACGGGACGCATGGTGATCACCACCATTGGCCACGTGAACTTCTACGACGGAAACAGCTTCGCACACATATCGCCCGAGCAGCGTGATTCCTATGCGCTGAGCAAGTATAGTGGTAACTACCGGCAGATGTTCGACCGCCATCACCACTTCTGGCTGAAGGATAAATACCAGGTGATATGCGTGGACCTGCTGACGGAGACGATACATCACAACGTGAAGGAGGTGTTCCACGAGATGGGGATAGACCAGAAGGTGGACGACCTGTTTGCCGACAGCGAGAACATGATGTGGATGCTGACAGGCGGCGACCTGGTGAGTACGGACCGCCAGCAACGGCTGAAGTTGCGCAAAGGGGTGCAGCTGCACGATGTCGACGTGGTGGACGGCAAGCAGGTGCTGCTGTTCTATGGCGACGGCATGATGGTGGCCCACGACCTGAAGTCGGGCAGGAAGATTTATGAGGTGGCTGTCGACACGGCACTAGCCAATGGCCATCAGAACTCGTCGGTCGTCATGCCCTATGGTGAGGGCTACTACCAGATACGCAACGGCAAGAAGGGTGGTCTGCTCAGCTACCTGGATCTGGAGAAACGCCAGTGGACGAAGGTGATGGAGCAGGAATATCCGCTGAACAACATGACGGTATACAAGGACACGTTATACGTGGCCTCGATGTTCGGATACTGGACGATAGACCTGAAGACCGGGCGGCAACAGCACGTGGAAGAGCTGAAGCTCAGCAAGGGACGACGGCTGAAGACCGACGTCAACGTCATCGCCTTCGACCGACAAGGCGGCATGTGGATTGGTACCGAGCGTCGTGGACTGCTCTATGCGAAGCCTTACAGATCGCCCTTCAAAAAGTACAGCTGGAGCGACCCGCTGTCGGGCCACTACTACAACCTGATGGCTGCGAAGCTGGACCTGACGCAGAAGCCTTACATACGCCACGTGAACAGCATCTATCAAGACAGCCGCGGATGGACGTGGACGTGTCTGTACAGCGGACTGAAGTTGCAGAAGACGGAAGGCGGCGAGGAGCGCGTGTTCTCGCGTCGCGACGGACTCATGAATGAGATGGTGCACAGCATCGTGGAGGATGACAATCACGACCTCTGGGCCAGCACGAGTTTCGGCATAGCCCATCTGTATATACGAGGTGACAGCGTGGCGCGCATCGAGACGTATACGCATCAGGACAACGTGCCTAACGAATCGTTCGTCAACGGCATGGCTGCCAAGCTGGACGATGGCCGGATTGTGATGCAGTCGCTGGACAATATGGTGGTGTTCAACCCTGCCGACCTGCATCCGATGGACACACCGGAATACGTGCTCTACCCGAAGTTGGTGGGGCTGGAGGTGAACGGCCAGCAGATAGAGCCTCGCAAGGAATATCGCGGACAACAGATCCTGGCGCGTGCCGTGACGCGCTCGCAGGAGATTAATGTGAACTACGACCAGACGACGCTGCTGCTGACCTTCTCGGCGCTGAACTACTTCCGTCCGATGCAGACCTACTACAGGCTGAGGGTGAAGGGCTCGCGGAGGTATAACGACTGGTGCGTACTGTCGCACGGCAAATATCCGAACCTGGTGAACAAATACGGGCTGCTGAAGCTGCAGCTGATGAATCTGGTGCCAGGCGACTACGAGGTGGAGCTGCAGGCTTCGCTGACACCCGACAACTGGAGCCAGGAGCCTTACGTGTGGACCATCAAGGTGCACCAGCCCTGGTGGCGAACGACGGGCTTGTATCTGTTGCTGGCCGTCTTGGGACTGCTGCTGGCGGCTCTGAATGTGGTTTATTACAACCGCAACACGAAGCTGCGACTGATCCGCAACGGTCAGGAGTCGGACCTGCTACGACGTATCAAGACCTTTGCCAACCGCTGCGAGACCATGTCGCAGGAGGTGCTGACACCCTATACCATGACGCAGAACAAGAGCGGCATTACGAGCGAATACGGCGTGGTGAGCGACGAGTTTGCTGAGGTGATGCTGAAGATCATACCCTACGTGAACGGGCTGAAGGACGAGCAGGACTTCAACGTCACGGAGCTGTCGAAGCTGACGGGCAAACCCACCATCGAGCTGTATACCCTGATGGCCGACCAGCTGGACAAGAATCCGCGCATACTGATAGGACGGCTGAGGCTACAGGAGGTGGAACGCCTGTTGCGCGAGACGACACTGAATGTGGAAGAGATTGCTGACAAGTGTCACTACGTATCACCGAATTACCTGATAGCAGCGTTCTATCACCGCTATAGAATGACACCGAACGACTATCGCAACTCGAGTGCGCGATAGCCCACCAGGCGCCAGGTACGCGCGCCTGTTTCCTTATAATATACTAAGACCTGGTAGCGATTCTCCGTCTGGAAGAAATTGCCTTCCGACGGTGGGTTGGTGCCTGCCGGCGTGAGATACTGGTAGGAATAGTAGCCCTGCTTGAGCAGGAGGGCATGACGGTAGGTACCGCTCAGCGTGTCGTACTGCATCTGGTAGGTCTGGCGCTGATAATCGGTAGCCCAGTGGCCCGACAGGTAGATGTCGCCCTGAGGAGGAGCCTCGAGTGAGAAGTTGACCCAGACGTAGTCGCAGGTGTAGTCGGACTCGGAGCGGTCGCTATTGCGGATGCAGAAGGCACCATCGGCATCGACGTCGGTCAGGTAGTTGCGACGCACGGTGGCCGTGAAGGGGTAGGCCTGATAGTAATGGCCGTCCCACTCGATACGGTCAAGTCCCATGGTGGTGTGCTTGACATCCAATACCTCGAACTTATGAAACTCGTTGCCGGCATCGAAGATGAGCTGGCGGTTGTGTTGCCACGAGGCGCCCAGATGGTTCTGTAGGTTGGGGCGCACGTTGATGCGGGCATTGTCGGAGCGCCAGTTCTGCATGACGACGGTGTAGAGCTCGTCGTCGGGCGAGTTGACACGCAGGTCGTTATAACCCACCGAGAAGGAGAGTTGCTGGTGGCTCGCGTTATGGTCGATGTCGGTATTCGTGGAGGCCGTGACGGCTACGGTCATGAGGGGCTCGGCGACGTAGAACTCGACTTCGAGCAGGCGCTCATTGTCGTCGTCTTCGTCGAAGACGGTCAGCCGGTAGTTGCCACTGAGTTTCAGCGCACAGCGGTCGTTGGGGATGCTGAGCTGATAATGGGTGTATAGCACGGTGGTGTTGATGGAGTTACGATAGTCTTCGATGGGATTGTCGTTGAAGCCCTGGAGCCAGTCGCTCTCGAAGATATCCTCGGAGGTGGACCAGTCGGCCTCGCAATGTTCCAGATGGTAGGTGAGGCGACGGACATCATGCGACATCTCGTCGAAACCGATCGCCAGGCGGTCGGAGCTGCCCAGCGTCAACACCGGACGGTTGAGCCAGTCGCCACCGACGGTGCTGGTCAGCGACTTGACACGGGGCGAGAAGATGCGGTTGTCGGCAAAGCAGCAGGTCGTCAAAAGCAGAAAGAATGACAATATTCGTAACTTCATACTGCAAAGGTAAGAAAAAGTTTAGAAATTAGCGTTTAGAGTTTAGAGAAAATTACTATCTTTGCAATCGGTTATGAGAAAATTTGCAATTCTTACAGTTACCTTGCTGGTGGTGCTGATGGCCTCGTGCGGTCAGAAAAAGCGCGATGCTGCCTACTACGAAATGATGGTAGACAGTATTCGTAAAGCTGAGCAAGTCAAGGAGATACAGAAAAAATCTGGAGTAACGGATGAAGATCCGTTGGAGGCTTTCTTCCTGAAACTGAGTCGGCGCACACTGCCTATCCAGTCGGAGGGTGCACACTGGGAGAGGCTGGGCGAGTTCACGGAGTTGCCCCGCACGCTGAACGAGAGTTTCGGCTACATGTCGGAAACGGAGCTGAAGGTGCTCTCCATGCCCCCAAGGGGTCATCACCAGGTGGTCATGTTGCTGGAGATGCAGGACTCTATTACACCGGCACTCTACCTCTATACGATGGACTCGCAGCATAAGGCCATCGACCTGCTATGTCTCTACGAGGAGCGTGCGGAAGACCGGGGCACGGACTTCGGCAAGACGCGCCTGGAATATTTCATCACCAGCGATTATACCATCACGCTGATGAGATACTACCAATCGCACGAAGCGACGAGACCTGAATTGGAACAGACTCGCCGCTACGTAATCAATAAAAAGGGGGAATTCGAAGAGGTGATTATTGAACTGTGACCTTGACGGGTTGCTCGACCTCTTTCTTCCACTGTTTCAGATAGTTGAACCATTCTTTGGCTGAATGGTAGCCAAACGACTCGTTGGCCGAGGTGTAGGTGACCTTATAGGCCATGCGGTTGCCATTGACCTTCAGCACGTAGGTATAGTTGTCCTTGTTGGCGGGTTGCTCGCTGACGATGTTTTCACGAGGCACGTAAACGGCCAGTCCCACCGTCTCGCGCTTCCAGTTGAGCGTGTCGGTCGAGGGATAGTCGGTACCCCAACAAGCACGGAGGCCTTTCTTGTCGCTGAACTCCTCAGAGCCCTTCACGTTGATGATGCCCGTAGAGAAACGGTAGTCGGTGACGTCGCGATTGAACATCACGTCGACATCTGTATCGCGATGCCCTGCATATTGGGTGTAGCGGAGCGTCATGTTGACGGGAGACTTGGTGGCATCGGCCTTCCAACCGCAATCGACGACTTCAACAATGGCGCGCAGCGGACCGTAGCTGATAACACGCTGGGTGCGCGTGCGGACGGGCTCGACGAGGGTTGGCTTCTGACCGTCCCAGCCTCGGAAAGCACCCAGTCCGAAGGTCTGACCGACCCACAGCACATCGTCGCCATAGCCTTTCTCCTTCAGCTCGGCAGGGGTGTAGAACTGGGTCTCCTTCAGCTCCAGCTGCTTGTTGAACTTGCCGTAGAGGTCGAGTGTCTGACGGGCGTCGAAATAGATGCGGATGCCGTTGAGCTCGCTCTCGAAGTCGACTCCGTGATGGTGTTGTATGTTGTAGGTATAGGCGGCATCACCACGGGCTGTCAGCGATTCGATGTAATTGTTCTGCTGGTGCTTCTTCAGCTTCTTGTCCTTGGTGTTGGCCAGCACCATCTCGGCATAGACACGGGCAGGGTAGGTGCGAGGCTCGCCCTGGTCCATCAGCGTCACGGTGTATTGCTTGCTCTCTTTCTTGTCCAGATTGGCCAGGAAGCAGAGCTCGTCGAACGTCTCGTCCTGATTCAGGTCGTCCAGCTGGCAGGGAATCTCCTGTCCGGCCACAGTGACGAGTGCGGAGCAGACTTCGCCATAGGGGTTCAGCGCAATGACTACGGGCACATCGGTACGGGCGGTGCTCGAGGGGTTAGTCACGGTGACGGTAATGGTACGGTTGGCCAGGAGCATGGTGCTCAGCGAAGCCAACATGAGGAGTGATAGGATTCGTTTCATGTGTTTCAAAAAAAGTAGTTTTATTTCTTGCAAATTTCACACAAATAAACGAAATTAGGGGGTAGATGAAACTTTTTTTTATTTTTTTTAGTTTAAAATTTGGTTTTTACAACAATTTTTAGTAATTTTGTCACGGATTTTAAAGATAGTTAAGGACTTCACTACTTCCTACATGAGAAAAATATACGGTTTTTTGGTAACGATGATGCTGTTGTGCATCGGCTGTCAGTGGCAGCTGAAGCCCAACGATGATGCGACGGACGAGCGTCGTGTCACCATCCAGCGTTACGACCGTATAGAGAATCTCTTCCTGACGACGGGCGATTTCTCGGCACTGCAGCAGATGAATACCGCCTTCCCCATGCAGACGCGTATGCTGATAGAGGATGTGCTACAGCTGGGCAAGGTGAACGATCGCGACATCAACAATAAGTTCCTTTATTTCTTCCAAGACTCGACATTGCAGGTGATGCTGGCTGACGTGCAACACCAGTATGCTGATATGGACGACATCAATACGGAGCTGAGTGCATCGTTTGAACGGCTGAAAGAGGAGATGCCGGATATGGAGTTGCCTGAGGTCTATACGCAGGTAGGGGCGTTCGACCAGAGCATTGTGGTGGGCAACAATACGTTAGGCATCAGTCTGGATAAGTATCTGGGCAAGGACTATCCTTTCTACGTGGAGCACTACACGGAGGAGCAGCGTAACATGATGGACAGGAACATGATTGTGCCCGACTGTCTGAGCTTTTATATCCTGAGTCTCTATCCGCTGTCGGCAGAGCGCATGGAGTCGCAGATGGAGCGCGACATGCACATGGGAAAGATACAATGGATCGTGAACAGCGTGACGGAGCGACAGGTGTTCGACAATTCCTATGTGGCCATGATAGCCGACTTCATGAAGGAGAATGCCAAACTCAGTTTTGTCCAGTTGTTGCGCTACACAGACTATAGCGTTTTTAAAAAATAGTAAAACGACCAAAATTTTGTGGGTAGGAATGGGTGTGTACCCATTTTTTTTTGTATCTTTGTAGCCCGAAATCATAAAAATCATGCCCGAACAAACAAATAATAACGGAGGACAGCGCAGACGCAGGCAACAAGCCGTCGACAATACCTATGCCCACGTACAGCCACAGGCTCCCGATGTGGAGCGTGCCGTGCTGGGTGCACTGATGATCGACAAGGACGCCTATGCCATCGTGTGTGAGATGCTGTCGCCAGAGACCTTCTACGAGCCTCGTAACCAGAAAGTATTCACAGCCATCCGACACCTGGCCATCTCAGAGCTGCCTGTCGACGTATGGACGGTAACCGAACAGCTATCCAAGCAAGGCGACTTGGAGGATGTCGGTGGTCCTGGCTATGTGACGGAACTGTCGTCAAGGGTAGCCTCGTCAGCCAATATCGAGTATCATGCACGTATCATCGCCCAGAAATCGCTGGCGCGCCAGCTGATCTCGTTTGCCAGCGTGATAGAGACGAAGGCCTTCGACGAGACGATAGACGTGGACGACCTGATGCAGGAGGCTGAGGGCTCGCTCTTCGAGCTGGGGCAGCGTAACATGAAGAAGGACTACACCCAGATAGACCCCGTCATCAAGAATGCTATTGACGTCATCCAGATGGCAGCGGCTAACAAGGATGGTCTGACGGGTGTGCCTACGGGATATAATAAGCTGGACGACATCACGTCGGGTTGGCAACCCAGCGATCTGGTCATCATTGCCGGACGTCCTGCGATGGGTAAGACGTCGTTTGCCTTGTCGATGGCGAAGAACATCGCTGCCGACTATAAGGTGCCGATGGCTTTCTTCTCGCTTGAGATGTCGAACGTGCAGCTGGTGAACCGACTGATCTCCAACTGTTGTGAGATTCAGGGTTCGAAGATCCTGAACGGACAGTTGCAGCCCGATGAGTGGGAGCGACTGGACAAGCGCTTGAATAACCTGCTAGGTGCTCCGCTGTATGTGGACGACACACCCGGACTCTCGGTATTCGAATTGCAGACCAAGGCACGTCGACTGGTACGTGAGCACGGGGTGAAGATCATCATGATTGACTACCTGCAGCTGATGAATGCCAACGGAATGCGCTTCTCCAGTCGTCAGGAGGAGGTGTCGACCATCTCACGTTCGCTGAAGGGACTGGCCAAGGACCTGAATGTGCCTATACTAGCCCTGTCGCAGTTGAATCGTGGTGTCGAGAGTCGTGAAGGTCTGGAGGGCAAGCGTCCCCAGCTGAGCGACCTGCGTGAGTCGGGAGCCATCGAGCAGGATGCCGATATGGTGCTGTTCGTACACCGTCCGGAGTATTACCATATCTATCAGGACGACAACGGGCGCGACCTGCACGGCATGGCGCAGATTATCATTGCCAAGCACCGTAAGGGTGCGACGGGTGATGTGCTGCTGACCTTCCGTGGTGAGTTTACGCGCTTCGAGAACCCGGAGGACCGTCGACTGGGCACGAAGCATCAGGATGATGGCGGTGGTGAGATTCTGGGAAGCAGAATGAATGGCAACTCACAGCAAGATGCCAGTGAATCGCCATTCGGTTATGAGGAGTCAGGAGGACCGTTGCCCTTCTGATCTCTCTTTACTTGGAATATTTGTCTATCAGGGATTGAGCTTGGCTGTTGCCGAGCTCTTTTGCTTTGTTGAGGTTCTGGACACCTTCTGCCTTCTGACCTTTCACACACTGGGCCAGTCCGAGGAACAGATAACCATCGCTCTCCTGAGGGGCAAGGTTGATCAGACTCTTAGCCGTCTCGATGGCTTGATCCGTCATTCCGACACGCAGCTCGACATTAGCCTTCTCAGCACGATAGACAGTCTCGGAGGGCGCCATCTCTACGGCACGATTGATGTCGTCCAATGCCTGCTGATACAGATGACCGGCAAACTCAGCCTGCTCACGGAGGAAGTAGAAGTTGGCGCCTAGCTGGGCAGCCATGAGGGTGGCATAGTCGTTGTAGTCGTTGACGGCAGCACGGTATTTCTTAGCCTCATGGAGCGCCTGAGCACGGGCCATCAGATAGGGTGCAGCAGTCTTGATGTAAGGCTTGCTGAAGGTGTTGACGGCGCTATCGAGCAAGGCTAGAGCCGCCAGCTGGTCGCCGAGCTGTGTCTTACACTGCGCTGCAGCATAGTAGGACTCTGCCTTCATGACGTCATTCTTGGTCAGTTCCATATACACATCGAAGGCTGTATCGTATTTCTTCTGGGCATAGAGAATCTGGGCCTGTTGCTGGCGGTAGATGGCCTGGGGGTTGATGGCATAGGCTGCCTGCGACTCCTGCAAGGCCAGATCGAGGGTCCAGGGCTCGAAGGTCTTGTCGCTCTGATAAATGGCTTTCTGGTAGATCATCTGAGCATACTGGAAGTGTGCATCGTCCTTGGGGTCAGCGACTTTCAAGGCCCGCTTCATATCGTCGTCAGCAGCCTGGAAATTGCCTTTGACCTGTTGCAGACGGGCACGATAGACGTAGCCATCGGTAGCCTGTGGGAACTTCTCGATAAAGCGGTCGACGAGCTGACTATACTCCTCAGCGTCCAATTGGGTAGAACCCATATAGAGCAGGAGGGTGGCTTCTGATACGTCGTCTGGCAACGCCTTGGCAATCTTGATGTTACGCAGTACGGGGTCGTTCAGACTCAGTCCCGACATGCGCAGACTATTGGCAAAGCTGGCACTCATGGCATAGCTCTCGGGTTTGTTGCCATTGGCAGAGGGTTGCAGGATACCAATGGCCTCACCTTGTTCGTTCAGAATGGGACATCCCACGTGTTGGTCGGTGGTGCTCATGCCCAACGTGTAGTAGGCAAAGCCTCCGTTGTGCGTCTCGGCATTGCTGACAGTGCCCTTGGTGCAGACAGGAGCTTTCTTTACTGCATAGGGCAACAGCCATACCACGCTGCCATTCGTTGACGTACTGCCGGCAACGGTGAGCGCCTGAGTCTTCTTGGCGCTGACCTGGAACTTAGCCACGTCGTACATATCGTTAACACCTATGATACAAGCTACTTCCAACTCCTTGCCCTGGGCGTCGATGACGACGGCACGCTGAGCGTCCTTGAAAGGGGTGTAGCTACTGATGGCCTCGCCCTGATCGCCAACGAAGAAACCATTGGTGCTGACCAACAGGGAGCCATCGGCACTGAAGGTCTTGAGGGTGAACACGGCATTGGCAGCTTTCTTGGCCCATGAGGGATTCTGGGCGAGACAGGTGGCTGACATCATCAGCCAGCAGATAGTGAATATGTATTTTCTCATATCTTTAACAGTTCTTTTGCATGTTGTATGGCGGCTTCCGTCACATCGCTTCCACTGAGCATCTGGGCAATCTCCTTGATGCGCTCGTCGTTGTTCAGCTCTTGCATCTGACTGACGGTGCCGTTCTTCGTCTCCTCCTTGGAGACACGGTAGTGGTGACTGCCTAAGGCGGCAATCTGGGGCAGGTGGGTGATGGAGATGACCTGACGCTCGGTACGTCCCATCTCCTGCATGATCTGGGCCATCTTATCGGCTATCTTGCCACTGACACCAGTGTCTATCTCGTCGAAGATGATGGTGGGCAACTTGACAGCACCACTGATCATCGCCTTCAGCGACAGCATCACACGGGCTATCTCACCACCGCTGGCCACTTGGGCTACGGGTTGGAGTGGGGTGGAGGTATTGGCGGAGAAGAGGAACGACACGTTGTCTTGTCCGTTTTTGCCTAACTCCTCGGTGGTGATCTGTACGTCGAAACGGGCGTGGGGCATACCGAGTGCCTCCAGACGATGGGCCAGTTCGCTCTTCATCTTCTTGGCAGTAGCCTGTCGCAGGGCGCTGATGGCTGAGGCCTTCTTGGTGCAGACATCACGCAATTGCTCTACTTGTTTCTCCACTTCGCTTACGGCTTCGTCGCTATTCTCGATGTTGGCCAGCTTCTGTTGCAGCTCGTCGCGCAGGGTGATGAGCTCCTCCACGCTGTCAGTATGGTATTTCTTCTCCAGCTCGTAAAGACGGTCCAGACGGTTGTTGATGCTATCCAGTTCAGCGGGGTCGAAGTCGGTGCGCTCCAGCAATTGGCCCACCTCGTCAGCAATATCTCGCAGTTCGATGCGACAAGACTCCAGACGCTCCGTCAGTTCGGAACTTTGGGGCAACACCTTGCTGATGCTATTCAGCGAGTTGGCAGCTCTCTTCACCTGGGTGACGACGCCCTGTTCGTCGTCGCTCAGCGCATGGTCGGCTTCATATAGAGCGGTCTTGATATCCTCAGCGTGCGACATGGTCTCGCTCTGTTGTTCGAGCTCTTCCTGTTCACCGGCATTCAACTTGGCAGCAGAGAGCTCATCGAACTGGAATTGCAGGAAGTCGACATTCTGACGATTACGTTCAATGTCCTCTCGTAGTGTGGTGAGTTCGCGCTGCTTCTGCTGGTAGTCGGCAAAGCGCTGCTGGTAGGCCTCCAGCTCCTTGCTGTCGTTGGCTAGGATGTCGACCACACTTAGCTGGAAGTCTTGCTTGTTGAGCAGCAGGTTCTGGTGTTGTGAGTGGACGTCCATCAGCTGGTCACCCAACTCCTTGAGCATGCTCAGCGCCACAGGAGTGTCGTTGATGAAAGCACGGCTCTTGCCTGCCGCTGTCAGCTCACGTCGTATGATGGTGTCGTTGTCGTCGTACTCGATGTCATTCTCGTCGAAGAAGGGTTTCATGTCGTAGCGTGACAGGTCGAAGTGAGCCTCTATCACACAGCGGTCAGCGCCCTGCTTGATGGTTTTCGAGTCGGCACGCTGTCCCAGTAGCAGACCTATGGCTCCGAGGATGATAGACTTACCAGCACCCGTCTCACCCGTGATGACGGAGAAGCCGGGATGCAGCTCGATGTCGAGCTCGTCGATCAGCGTGAAGTTCTTGATGTATAATTGTCGTAGCATATGTTATTTCCTGATTTTATCCCATGCGTTGCTTTGGGCAGCGTTGATGTTCAGCAACAGGTCGTAGACGGCTTCTTTCTCCTTCTGCGTACCCTTGCCCTCGTAGATATTGGCCAACTCGTCGCGCTTGTAGTCTGTCCATATCTGTGGCAATAGGCTCAGCGGTTTCTGTTCGTGAGCCACCTTCAGTCCTGTCTCCAGCGCTGTCGTCACGTTGGTTCGTCCACGTTCCACGTTGTTAGCCATCTCGTCTAGCCCTGTGCGATAGTAGTCGTATTGCAACTGGCGGAAGGGTTTCATCTGCTCGTCCAGATAGTCGTTGATGAGTGCAAAGCGGTTGCGTGAGTCTTCGAACGATTTCCATCCAGAGAAACCCAGGTCCTGGGCGTTGTTTACCAGTTGCATACAGCGTTGCAGCACGTCTGTTCCACCCAAGGGGGCAAAGCTGTCCAGATTGAGTCCGATGATGAGATAGGCATAGTAGGCCATCAGGGCCGTCAGCTGGTTGTCAACGGTCTCGTCGTTGTAGTTCAGTTGGTCGAACTGGGCGAAATAGAAGTTGAAGTCGCCATCCTTATTATTATACAATGTGGTGGTGTAGGCCGAGTTGTATACGGGACGATTGGCCTGTATCATCGCTGTGCATTCAAACAAGTTGTTTGAGGCGTCGTACTTAGTCACCGTCAGGTTGAAGTTTACCACGATACGCTCGTGTTTCTGAAATTGTAATTCCGTCCACTGGCGATCGTTCATCCATTGCTCCAACGTCTGTTGCAGATTCTCGAAAATCGACTTGTCCGTACGCTCTACCTGTTGGGTGTTGAGGTTGATTTTTACCTGTAATTCCTGGGATGCTGCTATACTTGAATAAAATACAGCAACTATCAGAATAATAAGGTGATATGTGAGTTTGTGGTGTCTCATAATCGTTTGCTCAACTCGTCGACGATGTCTTTGGCTACTTGCTTTTTCGACTTCTTGTCGTAGTCTTGCTGTCCGTCGTGTGAGATGATACTGATCTGGTTGTCGTCCGACTGAAAACAGGTGCCCTCGCGTTGCAGCGAGTTCAGCACGATGAAGTCGAGATTCTTCTTCTCGAGTTTCTTCTGGGCATTGGCTTCCTCGTCGTTGGTCTCCAGTGCGAACCCTACCAGCACCTGATTCTTCTGCTTCATCTGTCCCAGCTGAGCTGCGATGTCGTAGGTGGGCTTCAGACGGATGACAAGGTCGTCTTTCTCACGTTTGATTTTCTCCAAGGCGATGTGCTCAGGACGAAAATCAGCCACTGCAGCACAAAGGATGGCTGCATCAGCCTTGGGGAAGTTCTCGGTAGCAGCATGATACATCTGCTCGCAGCTTTCCACGTCGATACGGTGGATATGCGAAGAGCATGGTATGCTGACGGGACCGGCTATCAGTGTCACCTCCGCACCACGATGGGCACACTCCTCAGCTAGCGCAAAGCCCATCTTCCCGCTGGAGTAGTTGCCGATAAAACGAACAGGGTCTATCTTCTCGTAGGTAGGACCTGCTGTAATCATGACTTTCTTGCCCTTCAAGTCCTTGGACTCGAAGTAGTTATCCAAATAGGCCACAATCTGTTCAGGCTCCTCCATGCGTCCCTTTCCCTCCAGTCCTGAAGCCAGGAATCCGCTCTGTGGCTCGATAATCTGATTGCCGAACGAGAGCAGACGTTGCATGTTCTGTTGTGTCGTGGGGTGTTGGTACATGTCCAGATCCATTGCTGGAGCGATGAAAACGGGAGCCTTCATCGACAGATAGGTGGTGATGAGCATGTTGTCAGCAATGCCGTTGGCCATCTTGCCTAACGTGGAGGCTGTACAGGGCGCTATCAGCATGGCGTCGGCCCAGAGACCTAGAGAAACGTGTGAGTTCCACGTGCCATCACGCTGCGAGAAAAACTCGCTGACGACGGGTTTCTGGGTGAGTGCCGATAGGGTGATAGGGGTGATAAACTCCTTACCTGCAGGGGTGATGACCACCTGCACCTCGGCTCCAGCCTTGATGAGTCCGCGAATGATGTAACATGCTTTATAGGCAGCAATGGAACCAGTGATGCCTAATACAATTTTCTTACCTTTTAGCATTTTCTACTTGATGGCCTCACGCAGTCGGATGCGTGTCAGCACTTGTTTGGTATTATAGGTGAAGTCGCCAGCCAGTATCCAACTGTAGTACCCAGGATCCATACGCAGTACCTGAGCAACAGGCAGTCCCTTGTGCTTGCCGAAGTTAAAGACTTCTGTGCGCACACCATTGACCTCAGCCCAAACGATGCGTCCTGCGAAGTCGACATTGTCGTTGGTCTTCGAGAATTCGGCCAATGCCTGCATATCGTTGGGCAACACACGACCTTCGGGGTCTTCACCCAGTTCGCGTTGGCGCTCTTCGGTATAGCGGTCCAGCTCGCCCATCAGCACCCGATAGGTGGCTTCGGTATCCTGGTCAGCACGATGAGCCTCGAAGTCGTCCTCCATCCTACGTCCGCAGTAGAACTTATAGGCAGAGGCCAGATTGCGACGCTCCATCTTCTTGAAGATGGTGCAGGCATCGATGAGGCAAGCTTTCGAGAAGTCGAAGTTGATGCCAGCACGCAGGAACTCTTCTGCCAACAGGGGTACGTCGAAGTGATTGGAATTGAATCCTGCGATATCGGAGCCTTGGAACACGTCCTCTATCTTCTTGGCCAGTTGTTTGAAGCTAGGCTTGTCTTTCACGTCATCGTTGGAGATGCCTGTCAGCTGAGTAATCAGCTCAGGTATTTGCATCTCAGGATTGATGAGCTCGTCGCCACGCTCCTCCTTACCATTGGGATATACCTTAATATATGACAACTGGATGATACGGTCCTTGACCAAGTCAAGGCCCGTCGTCTCCAAGTCGAAAATCACGAGAGGTTTCTGAAGATTCAGTTTCACGATTTATCTTTTAACTTTAAACTCTAAATTCTAAACTCCCTTAGTCATTCAGCAACATAGGCATCATCAGCATCAGGACATCTTGATTCTCAGGCTGTTCTGAGGGTAATACCAATCCTGCGCGACTGGGGTCTGCCAACTGGATGAGAATCTCCTGACAGTCGAAGTTGCTCAGGATCTCAATGAATGAAGAACCCTTGAAACCAATGCTCATGGGCTGACCGTTATAGCTGCATGAGATGCGCTCGGTAGCAGTCTTTGAGTAGTCGTAGTCCTCAGCGTCCAACTGTAGCGTGCCCCCTTCTACGTGGAAGCGGATCAGATTGCTGGAGTCGTTGGCGAAGGGCTGTACGTGGCGCAGGGCGGCCAATAGTCCCAAACGGTCAATGGTCAGCTGGTTGGTGTTGTTCTGTGGGATGACGGAGTTGTAGTTGGGATAGCGTCCCTCAATCAGACGACAGATCAACTCGCCATCGCCATAGTTGATGACAGCGTTGCGCTCGTCGAATTTGATGGTGACGTCGCCACCCTCCTTGCCCAACAGGTTCTTCAACAGCGAAGCGGGTTTCTTGGGCAGAATGAATGCTGCAGGCTGTTCGCTCTTGATGCTCAGCACCTTGTTGCGCACGAGCTTATGTCCGTCAGAAGCCACGATGGCCAGACAGTCGGGAGTCAGGTCGAAGTAGATACCGTTCATCACGGGGCGAAGCTCATCCTGTGCGGTAGCAAAGAGCGTACGGTTGATATTCTCAGCCAACAGGGTGTTGGAGATGACGATTTCGTTGGCGGTAAAGCTGATGCCCTGAGGCTGTGGAAACTCGTCGGCATTCTCGATAGGCAGCGAGAACATACCGTTCTGGTATGAAATCTTAGCCAGGTTGGTCTGCTGGTCAACATCGAAAGTGATGGGCTGCTCAGCGAATCCCTTAACAGCTTCCAACAGGTCGTGGTTGCCAATGGCGAAACGGCCATTGCCGTCGCTTTCTGTCAGTTCGATTTGTGTTTTCATCACGTTCTCGCTGTCTGATGCTGTCAGATAGAGCACACCATCGTGGATGTCGAACAGAAAATCTGCCAGTATGGGCAACGAGTTTTTGCTGTTAATGACTCTTGAAAGAGCATTGAGTTTGCTGCTTAGTGCAGTACTTGATACGGTAAATCTCATGAGTATTTATATTTTTAGTTTTGTCTAAATGTCTTAATTGAGCACAAAAATACAAAAAGTCTGGCTCAATAGCAAAAATATTCGCCGAAAAATTCTCATTTTAGAATTATTTTCCGTAATTTCGCAATCTGAAACATTAAAACTTATATAAAAAGGTAAAAACTATTATGGAATTAACAGGAAAAATTATCGCTGTCATGGAGGCCAGAGGTGGTGTCTCCTCACGTACTGGTAATCAGTGGAAAGTTCAGGAGTTTGTTTTAGAGGTACCCGGTCAGTACGTTCGTCATATGCTTTTCAGCGTCTTCGGTGAGGATCGTCTGAACCAATTTAATATTCAGCAAGGACAGGACTATACCGTGTCTTTCGATATTGATGCCCGCGAGTATAACGGACGTTGGTTTAACGATATTCGTGCCTACAACGTCGTACCTGCCGCTCCGGCTGTTGCTCCTGGTGCAGGTCCTGAGGGTACTTCTCCTTTCCCTCCCCAGCAGACTACTCCATTCCCTCCCGCTCAGGAGTCAGCAGGTGAGTCAAGTACTGACGATCTGCCTTTCTAAGTGAATAGAATCATTCGCGCGTACATTATTATAAATTATAACCAATATGCTTACACAACAAGACCTAAAACAGCTTGCTCAGAAGGGGATCTCTGAGCAGCAGATTGAGACCCAGTTGGGACAGTTCAAGACTGGTTTCCCGTTCCTGAAA
>Ga0326514_10001307_pt1 | contig 16321 bp, 10 predicted proteins | sample 3_2548_0518_D_FD_203653 | JGI IMG/M metagenome (GOLD analysis project Ga0326514, IMG submission 203653) | Bovine rumen microbial communities from UC Davis, California, United States - 3_2548_0518 | ecosystem: Host-associated > Mammals > Digestive system > Stomach > Rumen | place: USA...
GCTTAAATGAAGATATCTCTATTAATGATATCTTCATTTAAGCCATATCCTCTAAACAATTCAGCCATAACATCCTTGGTAAACCAAGTTGCATTATCGCCTGCCTGAGATTTGGAAACTGCTCTATAAATATTGTTATTTGTAGCTTCCATGGCTTTCTGATACTGTTCATAATTACCGACTTTTTTAACGGCTTCTTCTACTCTCTTTTCGAAGTCATCTTTATCTCTTACTGATTTTAATATTTGAATTAGTGTTGCGGAATCTGCATAACCCTTTTTAGACAGTGTTACTGCAGCCTTCTGTACGGCGAAATCAAAAGCTTTTTCAACAGAGAAATTAGATTTATCAATAACATCTTCTATCGTAGGGTTTTGATTGTCATCAATCACTTCGACTAATCTTGATATTCCAGTTTTAATAGCTTCTTCTGTTACTGTTACTAATTGTTCTGGAGTTCCTATATTTGGAGTAGCTCCACCAAGGGCCTGTAGAGTTCTGTTGACGTCTTCTTGTGTTGTTTGATACCTAAAGCCATTACCAAGAAGCCTATTCACCTCATTTTGAATTACTGCATAAGAGTATCCAGCCTCTTCGAGAAGCCTTTGTCTGTCGGGATTATTACCGAATTCGCCTCGAATGACTCTGAAGGCCATTTCAGTAATTTTCGGATCGACCTTTGCTTCCTCTACAGCATTCGTTATAGCTTTAGTTGCATCTGTAGCATCGCCAGCATCTTCAATAGCTGAAGTAACCGTGCCATTAGATCCAAGAGCATCAGATATGCTAGATAGTTCAGAACGAACACCAGAAAGGCTACCGTTGATATCACCAATATAGTTGCCTTCCGAGTCAAGCATACCAAGCAGCTCGTCAATTTGGTCTACAAGATTATTCTCAATATCCGCACCACCCATGTAGTGAGCATCGTTGGAGAAGGCCAGAAGTTCATTAGAAAGATCTTCAAGACCGATACTAGATAAATCTAGAGATGGGAATTGTTCTTTAAGATTATTTAGTAAGTCTTCTATATTAGTACTTGAGTATAATAAATTTTTAAATGTATCTATATTTGTTATATCTGACAAGAATGAATTTTCAAAGAACGAATTAAATAAATCAGATTCCAATAATTTGTTAATGGTAGATTCCGAAAGACCGGCATTAAGAAGATCTTCTAAAGGATGAACTATACCTTCTGCCAACTCATCTTTAAGCTGTCCGATAAGTCCCTTCTTGTCGTCATCACCAAATATAAAACCGTTAATGGAATCCATGGTGCTTCCAATGATGGAATCCGGATCTTTCCAGCCATCAAACATACCGCCAACCGCATCCATGATTTGGTCACCAACGGCATTAGAACCATTCAATGCTTGCTGGAACCAGGATTCATAAGCATCCATGTTGGCCTCAGTAGCGTAAGCTTCCATGGCTTTGTTAAAATCTTCGTTGTTAAGTAAATCAAGATCCGCATTATTAAGTTCTTCTAATTGTTTTTCTTGTTCTTTTAATTGTGCTTGAACATCTTCAATCGCTTCTACTTCAGGAGTTTTTTCGGATGTATCCGTAGTTTTATCGTCGATGCTTTGAAGAGCTTCTGTTGTTTCTTTAGTGGTTTCTTCTACGGTTTCATTTGTCTTTGATAATTTTTTATCGATATCATCTGCGACCTTTTTTTCTTCTGGAGATAATTCTTTCTTTACATTAACAGTCTTAGTTACTTCTTGCTTTTCTTTCTTTTCTGCTTTTTTCTCTTCTTGTTCTTCTTTTTTAGTTGTTTTTGGATTTTTAATAGGATCTTGTAGATGCTGCCATTGCTTAAGCTTATTTGCAACGCCTTTATAATCTTTATTCTTTAGCATTGAAATAATTTGATTGCCCATTAAATTCTTTGTTAAGTCTGTAGGCACAATGCCTTTTTCTTTTGCAGCATTAAAGAATGCTTCTTTGAAATTTTCAAATACTGACTTACCAGATTCTTTAACGAGCGAAAGCGATTCATCTATACCATTAACAAGACCTAAAATAAGATAAACACCAGCAGTAAACATCTCTACAGATGGAGAATTTTCATCCGACGCTTCATGAAATGCATCAATAAACGCTTTTGCTACTTCTTCACCAGACATTCCAATTAATGGAACCTTTTCAAGAATACCTTCAAGTAGACCAAGAATCAGGTTCTTACCGCTCTTCTTGAGATTCTGTCCGGCTTCCATGACCCAGGCAAAGCTATTAAAGAATTCGGTAAGAGTTAATAACTTCTCCATCTTTTCTTCTGGAGAATCGTCATCAATCTTGCCTATATCTGTAGAGAAAGCAGCGAGTACAGATGTAGCGAAGTTTCCGGCGCCCTGACCGATTTGTGTTAAGTTATCATAGACATTTGTGGCGGTTTTGTCGCCGAAATTATCTCTTAGTTTTTCCATAATGGCTATTACATTATTAAATCCATCGGTAACCTCAACTTTTTCGATGGAGTTCAAGAATGTATTAACCCCGGTACCTAAAGTTTCGAAGTTGGCTCCAGCACTAGACATCCAACCAGTACCGTTATACTCTTCGAATTTAATTCCGGCTACTTGATTTATAAAATCAATATATTTGTCAAAATCATTAATATCTGCTTTTTTACCTTTACCGTCTTCTCCACCGTCAAGCTTAGTTTGAATGGTCTCACAACCATCGATGAATGCTCCGACGCCTTCTGCAATATCATCGAAGCTATTTTTCATACCGCTAAATTTTGTACTGCCTAACAATCCACTAGTAAATGTATCTCCGGCATCGACAGACAATAATCTTTTAACTAATTCAACATAATCATTTAAAGTAGTGCTTCCGAAGCTTTCAATACCATACTCCTTTTCGATAGTATTATCTAAAGCCGCGATTGATTTACAGAACTCTTCAAATAATGGTGCAAATGCTTTTAAATCATTACCAAGATTCTCAAACATGTTTGCTGGTATAGAAACACCACCATTACTTACTGCAAAATTCATCATGGCGGTTGTTAACCCATCAAACGCTTCTAAGACTTCTTGAATCTTTAGGAAATTCTCTGGTGTAACGGCTTCTACAGCAGCATTCAATTCTTCAGCACCACCGCCAAGAGCTTCCATAGAGTTTTTGATTGTTTCGGAATCAGTGACCATAGAATGCTTTTTAAATTCCGCAGCAAGATCGCCTAAGAACCCAGCAGCAACAAGAAGCCCTTCCCCGACATTAGTAAAAAGATTGCCTATAGCGTCGCCAATTAGACCGTTTTGCCCATTTTTTTTCTGGAAATTATCGACCATAGTGCCAATGTTGCCAATGGCTACTATAAGAATGGCTATACCACCAGCCACTTTCCACATGGCAACGATGCCTTCGCTAACGTCCCCACCCATAAGAGAGACTTTTTGAATAACGAATGTAACGGCAGCAAGTGCAGCGATAATGGCGGCCATACTTTGGGCTATCTTTAGAGATTTGTCTGCATCATCAATAACGCCGTCGGCATTAAGAAATGTAAGAGCTGCAGTAACTGCGGCAACAATACCAAGAATCGACAAAATATTTGTGCTTGTCTTAGTATCTTTTGAAACTTCTGTAACTTTAAGGAAATTCGCAATAGCAGCCAATGACCAAAGTATCCCTTCTACAGCGGCAAGACCTTCTATCAACGATGTAAGATTTCCTTCTTCAATAACTTTTGCAACTTCTTGTACCATGGATAATATGCCTAGCACTGCACCAACCATGGCAAGCATTGTTATAGCATTTCCTAAACCAGACTTTTCACCCTTTTGGAGTTTCATACCACTGGCTTCTGTCGCCAATGTGCTAAGTGAAATAAGCACGGTTGCCAGCGAACCAATTGCGGAGACAGCCTCTCCTAAACTATTAACGTTTGCCATATAGAATTTAGCTAGATTTGTAATTTCTGCAATTAATCCTTTAATGGCGAGAACCATAGCAATCATAGCTACAGAGGTACCAAGATTTATTTTGGAATCCTTTATGGTTCCTATGGAGTCCGAGACGCCCCACATCATCCCAAGCACTGTACCAATAGCACTTAATATATTTAATACAGATACGCCATTTCCTAAATCTTTTTTAAACGTTTTCGCAAGATCAGTAATCGCACCAATAAGTCCCTGAATAGCAACAACCATAGCAATCATAGCTACAGAAGCGCCAAACTTAATGTCAGTTGGACCGGTAGTGGTACCACCCATCATTTTGATGGCCTGACCAATAGCCACCATCAATAATGCTATCATACCAACGCTTGCTACAATAAAACTTAATTTATCTTCTGTTATAACGCCCTCTTTATTTATAAGTTTATCATGTAATTTTCCAATAGCATCAACAACTCCGCCAATGGCAAAAGTAATTGCTACAATCGCGGCAGCAGCACTAAATACATTTCCACTTTTTCCTTGTACAGTAACACCACCGTTACCAATCCCAATAGATGATGTTTCTTTACTTAATGCTGCTATTGCGGCTATTACTACAGCCATTCCAGCCGCTATTCCTGCAACGATCCAACCGGCCGTTTTAAGACTATCTGGGTTAACGTCTTTATTATTCATTAAGCCGACCAATTCTGATACGGCATCTATAATTAATTTAATAGAAGCGGCTACCATTAATATTGGTGCGGCATACATAACAGGATCCATGTCGGCTTGTATATGTATTGTACCATTACCACTGCCTTTACCACCCATTTTAGACATGAGCACAAGTAATACGGCAACACCACCAAGAATCAATGATAGATTAGTAACAAGGTCTGTTATTTTTTCTATTTTTAGACTACTGAAACCGGCAAGTTTGGTAAGCGCATTGATAATCATTATAATGCCGCCAATAACACCTGTTACAACCGCAAATATACCAACATTATTAACAAGCGCCTCAAATGCCTTGGCCATTCCTTTTGCAAATTCTTGTAAAGCAGTAAATGGATTAGCCGCTACAGTTTGACCAAGTGATGGCTTTGTACCAAATACCTGTATTGCCGTGATAACCGTAGCCATAAGACCAATAATAGTAATTAAGCCTTCGACATAGGTCACTGCTTTAGAGACACGCTCTTCTCCGCCTTCACTAGCCATTGTGTTTGCCAAGCCAATAATGCCAAGCAAAGCAACTCCAAGAACAAGAGCCACTGTTTTTATTACTTTAGCGACTAATACTAAATTGTAATTACCTAAAATAGAAAATACTGTACCAAAACCTTGAACAACCGTTAATAGACCAATTAAAATAGCTATGCCACCACCAGCAAGCAAACCAGTTAATGTGCCAGAAAGAACATTAAGGAAGGTTGATAGCCCCTTGCTAAAATTCTCAAACATTGAGATACCAACGTTTGCTTTCTTAACAGTATCTGTATTATTGTTCACATTATCAGCGGTTTTGCCCATTGTATTTATAGCATCGTTTGCGGTTTGCAGACCTTCTTCCGCGCCTTCCAATTCGCCAGCATGTACTGTTGTTCCAAACAAATCTAATATAAAATTTCCAACACTACTTAATATTCCACCGCTTTCAACAGCATCCGTCGTCTTTTCTGCGCTCTTAGCAGCTTCTTCTACAGCTTCAGTAGCAGCTTCCTGAGCGGTCTCGGTGGCTTCTTTAACAGCTTCGGCAGCAGCTTCCCGAGCTTCATTACCCATCTCTTCTGTTATTTCAGCATTTTCGGTATCCTTATTTTTAGGAAGTAAGATTGAAGCTAATCCACTAAAGATGATGTTTCCTACAGAATCTTTACCAAATAACCCACTAACATATTTAGCAATATGTCCGATGTATGTTGGTATTTTCCTAATAGTCTTTCCTACATCTTTGATAAAGTCAAGAATTGTCTTATACTTATCATCTGCTTTAAATCCAGTTAGCGCAGTATTTATTGTAGAAATGGTTGTGGCAAGATCATCACCGGCTCTTTTAATCTCGCTTCCAGTAAACCCTTCAACAAGAGCTACAACAAAGTCAATGACAATATCTTTGAATGTAGAAATAGCACTATAGAATGCACTGTCGGTAAGAATATCAACCAGTCTACCAAGTGCATCTGTAATACCAGGAAAATGCTCTATAAACTGTACTTTAAAATTTTCAATACCTTCATTTATAATAGAGCCAATGTTATAGATTTTCTCTTGTAGGGTAGCAAATCCTTCACCATTAATGAACTCTTCTAGACGTTCCTTAATGCCCATTAAGCCTGAGGAATAGGTCTTTTCTGTCTCTTCCATATTCTCAGCAACTTGTTTGGTTTGAGTCTCACCAAATAGACCATTAACCAAAGAAGAACCGAGTTTTCCGATCATGGAGAAAACATCTAAGATAATACCACCGATAGTGCCATTACCTACAAGACTTACAAAGCTTCTTATTCCACTGCCTAAATTATAAAATCCTTCTTTAATTGCAGCGAATGCATCGCCCTTCTTAAATTCTTCTGCAGACTGGTGAATTGTCTGGAATGTTAAATCCCACGCACGCATCCATCCGACGTCTTTTGCTTCGTCAAGGTTATCAATAGCCTTACTAAGACCACCATCGGCAAAACCGTCAATAAGAGCACCAAGAACTTGGAAAATTGCACCAGCAGAAGCCTTGAAGAATTTTAGGAAGCTAAAGAACGCAGAGTTATCAATAAATTCAAATAACTTGACAATTGGGTTATCAGGACTGCTTGCTTCAAATCCGTTCCACTTTTCTTTGATATAATCGTATACACTCGCTACATGATCTTTAATCCACTTAAGTTTATCAGCAAGCCAGGCACCAAATGTATTAAGCTTCTCTTGTATGGTAGTTAAGCCGTTTTTAACAGCATCACTTTTTAAGAATCCCACAATCGCATCAAGAGGATCTACTGCGCCACTTGTAATGTCCGATACGGTCTTCTTTAACGTAGAGAAGAAATTCGATATTCCACCAAATATTCCAGATTCAGAGAACAATCCAGAAGTAAAGCTTCCTACTAAATTGCTTACAATACCAAATACCTGCGACAGAATATATTTTACTTTTGGTCCATTCGCCTCTAAGTATTTAATAACATCAATAAGAACCCCAAACAGTCCACCTTTTAGGAAACCAGAAGCTCCACCTTTTAGAGCACCAAAAATCATCCCTAAAGGACCGCCGGTAAAGAAGCCGGTTAACGCGCCTTTAAGTGCGCCTAAGAACCCTCCTACTACTCCACCAGTTTTTAGGTTATTGGATATAAAAGGACTAATAATATTCCAAATTGTAGAGAGATAATATATCACTGTTTGGAATACGGAATTTTGAGCTATTACTTCCATAAAATCTGTAAATCCGTTTATTACATCCCATATAATATTATCCAACTGGATAAGAGTAACTGTAATACTAGAGAAGAAAGATGCTAGATTAGTGTTTTCGGTAATGAAATTATAAATTCCTTTAAAGAATTTATTAATAATATCAGAATCTTTTATTCGACGATAAAATTCAACTAGATGCGCACCAATACTGCTTAACACTTCCAGAGCAGACATAAAGATTCCAGAAGTAATGCTGCTAATCATTGGTTTGATAACTTCATTGTAGAGAGAGGATGCAGTATCTCTAATCACAGCTAAAATACTAAATACGCCCTCTAATGCGTCGACAAAATCTGATTGCTGCCAATCAGCCTCTTGCCATTCAATAACCCGTGCTTTATGATGCGGAGTTCTAGTTCGTTTTGTTTCATACTCGGTATTCTTTATAGCAAGTTCATCTCTAATTTGCTGTAGGAGTTCATTTCCATCAATGCCGTTCTCATTTAAGATTTCGATTAGAGCAGCAACCTCTGCCGTATCTCGAGATACTTGGTCGAAGTGCTCTGCGTTTTTAACACCGTTCTCATAGAATATATCATTTAATTCTTCTTCGGTTATTACGCCGGTCCAATACTGCATAAATCTTTCGAAACTATCACCACCATTATATTTCTTAATAGCAGCTTTTATTGCAGAGATATCTTTAGTGTAATGGTATCCAGCTTCCGAATTATCTTTGATAGATTTTACATATTTACTATTATTAAATTGGTCTATAAATTCTTTAATTAATCCGCCATACGTAGACTGTACCCTATTAAGAAACGTGTCGATAACTACATCTTCATCCATATCGATGGTTGTTTCTTTTGGAACTTGCTCTAATTTTTCTTCAAACCAGAAATCCCATCTTGTAAAGTCTCCAAATGATGCTCTAAGATTTTCCGTCCAATCTTTAAATTTCGCAGCATTATTAGCAAAACCTTCACTAATCTCAGCAAGCTTTTCGGGGGTGATGCCAGGGAAGAAATTGCCAAAGACAATCTTTACAGATTCTACAATATTCCGCAAGCCTTCGAATGCATCAAATAATCCCTGTATAGTATCTTCTCGACCACCAAGGTCATGCCAATCTTCAAAGAAACTACCAACATCTAGAAAGAATCCAGAAAGGATGCCTGGTATTTTATCATCACCATTTAGCAAGAAGCTTAAATGCGATAAGAATTCTGGTGCTTCCTTCATGTCACCGAAAATAGATTCGAACATTCGAGAAATACCAGTTGCAATAGCTTCATATGTTACAGAGACTAACTGAGATGGCGTTGCTACGGTTTCTGCTGCACCAGATGCACGAGCGCCAAGGTCTGTAGATTTGTCGGAGTAAGTTTTCATTACTTCCGCAAATACTTCAGCAGTAAACCAGTCGGAATCTTTTTTTGCAGTTTGTACACTCGTAGCAGTCATTAAATCGCCATTAGATGCGGCCATTGCTCGAAGATACTTTTCGTAATCGCCAACTTTCTTAACAGCCGGTTCGATGGCGTCTTTAAAGGCTTTAGTCAAGGCTCCGTTCCGCATGAACTGCATCATGGTCATACGGGTCATGTAACCCTGAGAGAATACCTTACTTGATGCTTGACCAATTCTTGAGAACTCTCCTGTACCTTTACCAGAAAGAGCAATCATATTAGCAAGACCTTCTACGGCTTCTTCCAGTTTAACACCAGATTGTTCAAGAGAACCCGCCATAGTTACCCAGTTGCTAAATACACCAGTTAGGTCGTTGTAATTGAAGATCGTTCTATCTGCATATGACTGAAGATCACGTACAGCACCCTTTATCTCTTCGGCGGATGCACTCGTGTTATACATGATAACCTTGGAAATATCCATAACCTGTTCGTATTCACTAAAACCGATCTTTAGTGATTTAACAGTCAGGGCATTAGCAAGGCTTTCGGCCATAGCTTCGACTTTATCGGTTATATTTTGAATTACTCTTGCGGCTGCGATTCCCATTGTTGAGAAACGCGAATTTACTTCATCTATCGCATTATTTAGAGAAGTAAAATTTATTTGTTCTAAAGAATGTTGAATGCCTTGTAGAGCAGATGACGCAGATCCGCTTCCTAAGCTTTCAACGCTATGGTTTAATTTCTCTAACGACGAAATTGTATCGGAAACGCCTTTCTCAAATCCGTCATTATCAAATCGCATTTTTACGACCTGTTCGTCGATAAATCCCAAAGCTTCGTCACCTCCTCAAAGCAATCTACTGCAATTTCTTTAAAAAGTGGTTGCATGGCAGGATTGATATAATCTACACCTTCAACCCAACCACCATTTCCGGTCGCATGACCATATTGTATTAACACCGCAATATTGGCATATTTATTAACATTTGAATTGGTCCAAACAAGTTTTAGGGTATGATAACCCTCTTCGATGTGGTAGCTCCAAGATTCAGAAGTTTTGCCAGTATCTTTAGGTGTAGCGGCGCGTAGTTCACGAACACCAATTTTTCCATATCGTTCAAGAATTTTTCTAATTCTATTAATTATTTTTTTGTTTTTTTTTAAAAATAAAAAAGAAGTAGAAAAATCTCCTTTTCTCGAAATTTCGATACCGGCCATCTCATTTTCACCCCGTGGTATTGTACTTCTTTAATCTCCTAGCGTTTTCGAGATAATTAGAAGCGAGAATATCATGCTTCTTCATTTTCTTAGGAACAACTTGCTTATCCTGACATTTCTGAACCAATGCAATAAGTCTATTTAAATGCCATTTTTGAGTTTGAAAATCTATACCGAAATCTACTAGCCAATAGTAAATATCTTCAGCAGTAATTATCTCTGTCTTTTTCTTTCGTGGAGCACCTGGTTGTGGCGGTTGTTTTGGTGGTTTGTATGCTGACATTGAATCGCCAATGTAAGTTAATATTTCTTGTTTTTTATCAAGTGACATGTATTTAATAATGTTTGGATCGTCAATTGGTTTCAAAAGCATACACGTATAATAGTCATCTAATTGTTCCATGGTCAGAGTTCTTTTCTCTAAATTATATAGGAAAGAAATCTTCCACTTTGATTCCCATTTAGCAAGGGAGATTAGCGAATGCTCCATCTTTAACTCAGCCGCTTTAATGTCATAAACATCAAATGTGTTATTCTTTTCATTCCATAACTCAAGGTGCTGTGCTTCCGTATTGATAGTTAGCATTGACTAACCTCCCTTCATAAAAATATAAAACGATTACTCAACAGAAGTTTCGATGAAAGCGCCCTCGATAATAGTTCCTTCCTTAGGCTGTTCTACCATTTTTGCACGCTCAGCCTCACGAGCAGCTGCTGCCATTGCAAGATCCTTCGGGACAATGCCACGGACAAACTCACTGGCCTTCTTAGAATCGCCGATAAGCTCCATGAACAGAACATTATAAGCTTCGGAAGAAGTGAACTTAGCACGTACTTCATCATTCTTAATGAACGTACGACCATCCATGGATTTCTCACCATAGGCAGTAAGGATGATCATCTCGAAGAGCTTGATAACTTCCTTAATATCCTTAGTGTCAATGATCTTCTGAAGAATCTTATCCAGGCTGCCGCCGTCGGCATTAAGATTCATCTTCGTAAGTTCCATTTCATTGAGGTTGAAGTAAAACTCTTCAGACCTCTCGTTGCCATCATAGTCGGTAAACGTAATTCGCTTCTTAAGCATGATTGTGCCTCCTTTAAAATTTAATTATCAGTCATCCCAAGATACACCAAGAATGGTGGATACTTCATCGGGCAGCGGCAAACGAGCATCCGTGCCAGGAGTAGGATTGTCGCCAGTAGTAGCGTTGGTACCATACAGCACATCCTCGAGGGCCTTAAGCTTAGCAGCACCAACAGCCTTAGTAATCTCTACAGAGTCAACAATGATTCGAGATACCGGCTTGAAGTTTTGGCCTTCGATAGCGGGATCAACCGGCAGAGTATCGATTTCCCAGCTAAACTCGATCAGCTCAGGAGAATCATTGGTGGTCTGATAATCCCTGTCAGACGGGGATGCAGTACACCCATAAACCAGATGCAGCTTATAACCATACTCTTCACCAAGAACATCATTACCAAGAATGGTCCTGTAGCAAAGACCAAACATCTTACGAGGCTGCTGGCCCATTACAAGACCGCCATTAGCAGCAACAGCAGAACCGTCACACTTCGCGAACTCAAGCGGATAAGTGTAGGCGGTAATCGTAGCGGTGAACTCTTCTACAGAACGAACAACCGCATACGGGATATCATCAGCATAGATCTTATTGGGGTCACCACCATTGGAACCCTCGGTAATACCAGTTACACCATTCCAAGCATAACCAATCGGATAAGTCTGGGAAGTCTTATTGATAGGGTACATAACACACTTGCGAATACCAGATTCCCATAACCTTTCGCCAGTGCCATCCCAAGTCAAACGCATAGATATACCTCCATGTTAATACCAAAGTCTAAAAACATCGTGTGATAAGCCATCAGATATAAAATGCCGATCATGAGAACATTTCCTAAATGACTTTTGGAATTTTCGATAAAGAGCGTCATCGGAATCTGGATCGCGCCACGGTTCTCCTTCATCGACAGATTTACATATTAATGTGATGGAATATGGCTGAAAGAGTAGATAGGGATTGTCGTCGGCATAATTAACTTCCATACGTTCTCGATTGTAAACAATGCAGGGATATTGTTTTATCTTGAAACCCGTAGGAGGATTAAAGTACACCGCATCGCTCCCTAAAAACTCTTTCAATTTGTCATCTAACTCATTACGTCTACTCATGATATACGCCTCCAATAGATAGATACAACTCAGGGTAGTGTTCTTCTACTGCTATAATATTCCATTTAGCGCCAGCTATTTCGGCGTATACCATGTCGTGAATATGCGTAAGAGCCCACTTGTCGGCAACGATTTGTAGTTCATTGGTCAAAGTGATTTCCGCATTGGTAGACGTTTGTTCGTATTGGTTCCTTTGAGAACTTCTCGTAAGAAATCCATAATATGAACGTTCGGTTATTTCAGGTTCCCAAGTACCATAACCTTTATCGACTTCCATTCCGAAGCCTATTTTTCCAAACCAGCGCATTTTGAATTCACCTTACAGGCTCTGAGGAGTCATGGTCGGATTGGTACCAGTGGTGATGACACCTTCTGCAGCACCATCAGTATGCTCGATAGCGATAAAGCTGTATGGAGTAACGATAGCACCAGAGATACGGGTCTCAATCAGGTACTTCTCCTGGTTGTAGTCGATGTCAAAATCGTTGAACATCTCAACAGCAGCACCATTGTCGGCACCAACGTTGTAGTCCTCAAGGTTGCCGATGATACCGAACAGAGAGGTCGCACCTTCTGCACGAGTAGCACCTTCCATAACCTGAACGGTATGGATGTCCTTTACACGAAGAGCGGTTGCAAGTTCCTGCTCAGACTTGTAGAGACGATGACCGATACCGTCCTCAAGCAGCAGCATCTCGGTAAGAATCTCTTCGGTGGTCCAGAGACTGGGGTTACCCTTACCCTTATACTCCTTACGAGCCTTGACAGCAGCACGGATAAAGTCTACAGCCATCTCAGCACCAGCGGTATGAAGGATGTTATACTTAATGGTGAAGAGCTCATCATCCAGCCAAATCGGACGAATAGCGTCTTCGCGGATATGATCGTCATCATTGATGGACCTACCATCACCAATAAGGATTGCACGAGCAATTTCCTCATCCAGCATGGTACGCATCTCAGCCTTAACCCATGCTACAACGTCAAACGTGGTGATGTCGCGGATATCATCCTTATCGAACTTCTGTTTCTTGTAGATAGTCTGAGGCTCGGTGCTCCTCTTCAGAAGCTTAAAGACCTCTTCCTTCTTCCTCTTACCCTTGATATAACCTCTTGCACGGGCTTCATCTTCGGTAATATTTGCATAGATAGACTTAACACGAGAGAACTTGGTGTGACGTACGCCATTAAGAACGGACTTCACCCAGTCCATATCCCTCGAGATAAACTGAGGGCGGTTTTCGATTGTCTGAGCATCCGGGAAAAGGAAATCAATGTTGTCGATACCATATTCCGCAGAATGAGCAATAAAGCTCTCCTTTAAGCTACCAAACCTCTTACCATCATCAAAGATTGGGGCAAGGTCGTCGGCAGTGAAGGAAACCCCTTCGGAATTGGCCGCGCCGCCCTCAAACGCATTGTATTTCATACTATCATCTCCTTGCTCGAAGTATTCGTTACCATCATAATAATCATCAGAGCCATACATAGCTGCCTGAACTTCATCGCTATGCTGGATTTCACTCTGATTGTCGATAACAAAATCAATAAATGCACCAACACATTCTCTCTGTCTTGGCTCTAGAGTATTAAGAACGGATTCACACGTGATCCTAGCACCACCATAAAGTTCACTAAGACCTTCGTCAGCATGCTGAATGTCATCGCTATCGTTCATCATTTCGCCGACAAGCATATACACGGCATTCAACTGGTCCTCGTTAAGAGTCATAAGAGTGCCAAGCATTTCTTCCCTTGTAATATCGGCATCGCCATGATAAATGTAATCGACATCTTCATCATCATGCTCGAAATCAACGTCTTTTGTAAGAATATAAAAGAGTGCGTCACGCTCATCCTTAGAAAGCTGATTGATAATCGCCCTTAACTCGCCAAGATCGTCATTGGCATGCTGTAGGGACAGTCCATAACTCTCGCTAAGAATCTGAAGAACAATTGCTTTTTGTTCATCAGTCAGGCTATTAGCAAGATCTTCAATATCAACGCTTTCGTCGGAGGCATGATTAAAAGTATATTCCATATTATCTACCTCGTCTTCATTATCGGTACCAGTGTCATCTGAATGACAGAACTCAAAATCGGGTTCATAATTGTAGATGTAAAGTTCGCCTTCATCGGTATCGCTATGGTTCATAACGAAGTCGATATAAGCTCCTTTATTGGCAGGCGAGAAAACCAAACTAACTTCCTTAATCTGCCCATGGAGAACATCTCCACCACGTTGAGTAACGTGATTGGCACAGATAGAAAGCGCATTTATATCGCCATGCAAAATCAGGTCTTTAGCTGCTGCGGCGGCATCTGTATTATTAAAATACCCATATCCATATACACCTTGTGGCCTATTCTCTAAAAGAAAATACCCAAGCACAGTAAGTGGAGAATCGTGCTTATGATTCCATACCATTGGAACTTCAGCACCATCCATATGCGCAAAAGCATCTTTTCTAATAGTTCGTCCATCGGTGCAGAGGATATCATTCTTTGTTACCCAGCCGGAGAAGTCATAACCAGTCGGTTTCTGTCGCATTTTGAATTCACCTCTGTTTATTATTGTTGCGGTACTCCTTCGGGATACTCTTCAACCCCCTCTTCTGGTGGCATCTCTTCATAACCGCCGCCTTCCATTTGTGCACGAGCCTCTTCATCATATTCTGTAGGATATAGATTCGGATTTCTAAGCTCATCAGCACGTGGATCTTGACTTGGCTTAAATCCAAGAGCTCCTCTAAATTCATTAGCAGTAACAATCCTGTTTCTACTAAGCCTATCTGACAAGTTTGCAATCTGATCCATAGGAATAAATTTAAGAGGATCTTTAAAGAACATTACTCTCTGACCTTGAGTTCTTCCGGTCCTAGAGATAAATGTTCTATTCATGGCTTCGGTAATGGCGGTTAGAATTGGATTGATGGTACGCTCATTGTAATACTGCATGGTATCATAAGTGGCAGTACCATCAAAAATTGTAGGAGATAATCCCAACTCCGAATAAAGCATATCAGTAAGTTCTTTAGCTTGTGCCCATAAGTTATTTTCCAAAGGCTTTCCAATTGGGATAACTTTTTCTGTAGCGCTAATATAACCAATACCAAATTCAGAGTTACGTACTTGGTTCTCAAGATCCTGTCTACGCATTATTGCTTGCTTCTGCTGAGACTCTGTCTTTAGCGAATATGGTAACTGAATCAACATATCAAGTTTACCAGAAGCGGCATAATTGTTTAACGCATCAAGATCATTTAAGATTGATTTAAGTCGTTTCAGAGTAGAGTTTGGTCGGTTCATAATATCATAGAACGGATTTTCAATTATCGCAGTAATCGTTTTAGGGAATACTTTCTCGATCTTGACTCCTTTCTTTTCGTTATAAACTTCGACTTTTACATGCTCTGGGTACCATCCGGTAATTCTACCCACACGCAAAGACAAGATGTCGAAACTTTGAGTCGTGTTTGGGTCTGCGGTTGCATCTGTAATAACAATCGCTACATATCCTTCATCAAACATACTCATTACAACATCTTGAATAAACGCACGGCCAGTTTGATCAATATTGGCACTGAAATTTAAGCAATCATTAAACTTGCTAGGAATCGTCTCTAAATATCGTCCTTCCTCATCAACTTTAACATGCTCAATATCAACGGATGCCACATCAACGGCAATACGGTTGTAGATAGTGTTTACCAGAGATTTTTCGGCTGTTCTCCAAACGGAAGATGTATCGGGTCTATAGAAGGTCTCTCGTCCGCGATCCTCATATTTCTCGTTGAGACTTCTTCCGAGGAAAACATTCCATCGTTTTTTAAACGAATCTATAAATGAGGGCATGGACAAGTCCTCCTATATATTACGTCGTACTCATCAGTCCTGCGGTTTTAAGGGCAGACACAAGGTTGTTGTATGCGGTAATAACATCAGAAAGTTCGGCACTACCGGATAGAGCGGGCATACTAGCAGCCTTAGGAACAGTAGCGGAACCACCCTCGAGACCAGTAACCTGAGCCCCTTCGAGAATGGTAAGCTTTCCACCGACAACCCACTCTTCGCCGCCCTTAACTACATAATTCTTAGTAACTGCAGCTTTAGTCATATGAAATCTCCTTAATCAAAGGCTTCTTTGTTTAACTTGTAGGCAACGAAAGCATCCATCA
>Ga0326514_10001308_pt1 | contig 16317 bp, 16 predicted proteins | sample 3_2548_0518_D_FD_203653 | JGI IMG/M metagenome (GOLD analysis project Ga0326514, IMG submission 203653) | Bovine rumen microbial communities from UC Davis, California, United States - 3_2548_0518 | ecosystem: Host-associated > Mammals > Digestive system > Stomach > Rumen | place: USA...
TGACTTTAAATCCATATATGGAAGCGTTGAATTTATTTAGTGCATTTTTATCCCAAGTGTCAACTTTGTTTTCAAAAGCATACCATTGCATCAGAGGATATGAAGTACCTGTTGATGTATAGACTGGTTTGAAATAAGCCTTAATTATTTTTTGAGGCATATCCTTAATTTCTTCCAATGATAAGGAAAGAGCATCTTTACTTTGCCCAAATATTGAATTTGTGCAAAGTACCATTATAAGAATACTTAAAATTCTACCTCTAATTCTGTCATCTATCATAAAAATCCGTTTGTGGTTTTCTTATTCTGTTGTCAATCTTGGCAAGGTACATCTCAGTCTTCAGGAAAAACTCTGGAAAAATTGCGAATGTGATTCTTTGATATAATGCCCCATTTATCAGAACCATCTTCTTGTATTATTACAAATGTTCCAACACGTTTTTCTTCTTGAGGTGCCAGTAGTTTGAATTTTCTATTTTTAGCATCGGAAATGGTAGTATTCAATGTGGAGTCGCCGCTAATTATATACTCGTTAATCTTCTTATATAAGACTTTGGTATTTTCAAGAGTACCCAAGTAGAAGACAAGACAGGAATCGGAGTCGCTTTCATAATTTGAAAGATGATAATACTCTTTTGTCTTTGCATCCTGACATAGATACATGAGAGGGGTATAAAAGTTGCCTTTATAGCTCTTTATTTCATAGGTTACTTCTGTGCAATACACTGCATCATCTACTGATTGTGCGAACGTAGCGGCATTTAAAATGCTCATCAACAAAAAAATAAATACTCTTTTCATACTTACAATTTTTTTATTTGTTTAACAATTAACATGCATGGAAATCAAGGTCATCTAAAAGCGATTGATATTTTTGGTAGAACTCGCTCTCTCTGTCTGTATATCTTTCCACTTCAATTTCTTCCTGAGAAAGTAAATCGTTCATTATCGCAATGTCTGTTATGCTTGAATCATATGCATTCACGCTTTTTTGATAACCGCTAACCATTATAGCATGACAGTCTTTCTTGAAACGTTTTGAGTCAATCTTGTTGGACATTGTTCTACAAGACCCGAAATGAATAACCTTGTCCTTGAAGAAGCCTTTTGCCCAATTTACTAAAGTAGTGAGGGGTACCTTTTGCCCTTCAATCCACAAGCTTTTCTTTTCACCATGGCAGGCGAAATATATAATATCATACTTGTTAAAGTCTTCCTCCTCTTCATCACCTTTTGCATGAGTGCGAAAGTAGTCAAGATAATACTTTAGGTCCGACTTTGTTCTAAATCTTCTATATATCACCTCACAATCGTATGCCTCTTTTAACCAATTAAGCATTGGCAAGGTATTAAGACTAAAGCGATTATTTGGGTTTTGCTCACTATATTCCCATTCCGCTTCTAAGCATATTATATTATGGCATGTATGCTGTTTCATAAGCTGTGATTTTATTTGAGAATATTCCAAGAACAGCAATGGAGTCCACCTTCCTGTTTGAGGGCTTCAAGAGCATATACAGGGATAATGTTCTCCTTAGTATATTCAGGAAAACGAAGCTCAAATTGGCGGCGCACAGTCTTATCTTCTATGCAATCTGCATTCTTTGATAGTGCAGGCATAAAGATATAGTCCTTTGTGCGGATATAGTTGATGTAAGCCCATTGAAACCGTTCACGATATTTGGCTCCACCTGAGGGCATCCAGAAATTGTGCATTTTATTGAAATGAGCCTTCAACATAGTTTGGCACTGTTTCATATATTTGGGGTCTGGATATTTGGTAAATAAAAGATTACCATCAGACAAGTACCTTACAACTCCATCAGAATGACCATATATACCTTCTTCATCATCCCAAGGTATGAGAAAAACTTCGCATCCGAACAAGCGAGTTAATTCAGCAAGAAGTTTGCTTGCAGAATAGTGAGGGTTAGCCTGAATGACTTTATCCACCATTATAACAGCATTATCGCACTTGATTACGTTCCCACCATCAACGATAATGTCTGTATCTATCACTTCTGCCTTATCTTCTAAAATTTCGCGAGCAATATCAACTGCATTTTCTGTCAGCAGATCTCTATACTTTGGATTCAGAAGATAGTCTGGGAGATATTTGAATGCCACAAACTTGTCTGGAGCAACCTGTATTGGCATATAATCACGTGCCCACATATCTTTTGCACCTTGGAAAAATTTTATTGGATAACCTTTCTCTTGCAAGGTTGAGATTGAACGATACAAATCTGGACACACTTGTTCAAGCATGTGAGAAAAGTAAATTGTATTTGTCTGTTGGTCTGTAATCATAATTATACTGTTGAATTAGTTCTTTATCTTGAAAAGATTATCTCATGTCTCCGTTGATTGCAAGCCATGTCATGTTCACATTTCTAATGTCACTTCTCTTTTATTGGTACAAATCTCGGCTTGTCAACTACAACACCTTTGGAGGTAACGCGAAGTGTGATAAAATCAAACCATGTTTCCAGAAAGCCGTTTAATTCTTTCATTGATATTTCGTCCGCATAATCGTCTTGGGTATATTCCCATTTCAAATCAATGACTTCAATGAAGTGGAAATCAAGAAACACTTCTACTTTCTTTCTGTCATACTCAATACCAACGCAACATGGAGGGTTTATGGCAACGTCAAGTGCCCTTCTCTCACTGTTCCAGTGGATTTCCGTTACCTTTGAGAAATGAAACTGCCATTCATCATTATCTTCAAGGAAGATTTCAATGTTCTCGATGCCCGTAACCATCTTAACGGCATCATCAGTTATCATATTAGCTGACTTACGCATGATTGTACTTGTTATCTATTTCTTCTACTGTCAATAGTTGAGTTTCATTATGGTGGAGTCAATTCTGAAAAAATGAATCATAGTTTATTCCCCAACTCATCAATAAGATTATCTTTTTCTTTGTCACTTTTTTTCCATTGTTCGCGTTCGCGTTCATGTTCTTCGTGCATCTCTTGCATTTTTGCTTCATCACGCTCCGCTTGCTCGATTGTCCCCTGTTTCCTACCGTCAGTTTTACCCATTTGATAAACATGACTTGTACCTGGCATATCCTCAGTAAAAGTTTCTTTTACTGATTCTTCCAAACACTGTCTGAACGGTTTTCCTGTTTCTTTCTTCTTTTGAAGAGCATCAAATATATGCCCTTCTATCAGGCTGCCAGCTCCACCTAACAAACCTTTCTTAAACAGACGCTTTAATCCCATATTATTCATATTTTTGATTGTCTACCTCATCCAGTAAATCCTCGTAGGCTTGTTTTTCTTCATTCCACCGTCTGCGGTCATTTTCATGTTGTTGATGCAGGTCTTTCATTTTCTTTTCATCACGAGCAGCCTGTTCTGCTGTTCCTTCTTTTTTCCCCTTATTATGACCAACTGATTCACCTACAGCATAAGCCGCTCCACCAACTGCTGCAGCTCCACCGCCTATAGCATACTTCGTACCATGCTTAACAAAATGTTGAGCAATAGTTTTGCTTGCAGCAGAGACACCTTTAACGATTGCCTTTCCCGCATACTCAATTACAGGAACTAATAATTTATCAATCATAGACTATATATTATAAATATTGTTCTTTGACTCAATGATTTTATCCCACTCATTGAAGATAAACTCCTCTTTTATTTTTAAAATGCACTTTGTGTCTGTGATTAATCGGTAAACTGTAACCAGGAAACCACCCAAATCAAAGTTCTTTATGGCATTTTCGTCCCCCATGTAGGCGCGACATGCAGTTTGCACCACATCTGATGACGTTGCTATCATATCGGAATACAAAATAATCTTTCTTGTTCTAACATTGTACAATTCCTTGTCGAAATCCTTATTGGGGTTATAAAAGAACTTATGTATCGCTCCAATAATCATGTTAATCATGACAGATTGTGCAGCGGATTTCATTGTTCTTCTGAGAATCTGTGTATCGTACAGATAATCCAAATAGTCGTAGCCCTCCTTATAAATATCATAAGCTTTATCAGAATCCAATAAACTTATAAACGGGACTGGCAAACCTAATTTAGTATATTTATCCGAAGCAAGATGAAGTCCCTGTGAAAACAAAGCCGCATATAATCTGTGTTTGTCCTCACGAATACTTTCGAAAGCATTGCTAAAAACACTCCAATTCGTAGTCCGTTCTTTCCAACAGAAATTAGACCCCATATCAACTCTATAAGATTCGATATAAGGTATTCTGATGGATTTTTCCCCGATTTTATATTCTGGACATATCGTTATGGTGTCGCTGATAATATTTGCGACACCAAATATCCATCCAAGAATTGGATCGTGACCTAAAGTTTTCACTCTATGCTGGCCACCATGCATGTTTCGGTTATTAAAACCTTCGCCAGAATGTCTTGTCGCATCGTAAGGGACTTTAATAGTAAAGGCTATTTCTTGCCAAGAACGATAACCTTTCTCGCTTTTTTTTGATTCCCATGTTGAGTGCTTCTTCTTATACTCATCAATTTCTTCTCTTTCCATATCTTTAATGATGTCATCATCATGATCTAGACGATTCTCATCAAGATATTTCTCCTGAAATTTTGGAAGCATATATATACGTACAAGCTGTAATGCCGTTGCCAGCATCAATATTGACACATCTGTTTTAGATAATGACGTTCGTTCTTCAAATGTCATATCCAATTTTTCTAAAATGGATTCTGCATTATGCAATACACTGATGACACGTTTTTCTTCATTTCGATGTTCATCAATGTCCTTCCAAAGTGCCTCAGACTTTGCCCTTATTGCGTCACGACGTCTTTTGAATTCTTCTTTATCCATTTTGTACTTTTAAACTTAAACCTTAGTCCATAAAAGTTTGTTTCTTACCCGATTTTTCTTTTGTAATCTTCCTTCAATTTCCACCACAAGGTGATAAATTTGTCTTTGATGTTGTATTCGAGCCAACCCTCTGCTTTGACAATTATAGGTTCTTCTTTCTGATAGCGCTTGATGTCACGATTTATCAGAGCATGAGCATCCCTTATTTTCACTATGGACTCAAACTGAATTTTTCCCCTTGACTTTTCTTTCTTAAGGAACTCTTTTAGCGTTTTGGTAGATGACAGTATCTCTTCTGTGAAAATCAGTTTGGAGAACTTTGCTACCTTGTAGTTAAGTTCCTGATAGATAGGATATTCAACTTCAGTTTTATCTTCTAGTCGCAATGTTATAAGGTATAGTATTCTATCACCATAAGACGTATAATCAATAGCTTTGTTTTTATAAGCGCCATTATAACAGACAGAATCCTTTCTGTAATATCGATTTGATTGAACAATTACAGTCCCATAGTTCTTAAAATATTCGGAGATAGGACTCCAACCCTTTTTGATTGGCTTGACTTTTATCATTCCATCATTTGTGGAAAGAATGATTTTTCCATGTTTCCCTTCTATCAATTTTGTAATATCTGCTATTTGGGTCTGTTCAGAATAAAGATATACTGGTCCAAACTTAAATGTCAATGTACCTAAGGGAGGCAACACATGAATGTATGCCTCATTTAAACCATCTTTGCCTAACATGTCAAGATAGACATTCTGACCAAACTTAATATAGATGTCATGTATAGCAACTTCCTTATCTTTTAGGTTCTGGAGCACAATCTCTCGAATGAACGGAGTTGAAGATTCTGCGCTACTCATATAGTTATAGTAGCCCATCACCTTGTTGTTGTATTTTAGACTTAAAGATTTGATTGACACATAAAGAGCTGCAATAGAAACGAGAAATGCGAGTAGAGCAATAGCGCCACTCAACCCATTTAGATTATTTGCAATCTCCTGAATCATTATTTGTTGCCTATTTTACTATTTCCGTTTTCCATCCGAGTTTTAATGCATCAGATATTTTATCAAGAAGTTTCTTCTTGTCCTTTGTACTGCTATGGGTAAGAACGAAAAGACCCGGTGCAGCTTCGCGTTGAGCACGGCCATATTTGCTATCAATAGTAGTACTGACAATATTTATTCCACAGAATTTTAAACCTAAATCTCGTACAGAAATAAGACCAGCTTTGATGATAGCAGAAGTGAATGTCGTAGCAGCATCCTTTTCCTGAATAATCGTGCCATCTTTTAAATGAACACATAATCCTGTTGCTGGTGCAATCTTTTCAACTTTCTTTCTTCGATGACCAATCTCTTTATGTTTTACCTCAGGATCTAATTCTAATTTTTTCGCATCAATAAGTTCTGCAATATTAGTCTTTCGGCTTAATGCAACACTGATTGGTGTCCCAGGATTATAATCTACGACAAGTACCAATTCACGTTTTATGTCACTGAGTAAAGGCTCAATGTTCTCACTAAGTGAAGGAAGGATTTCATTCTTTATTATTTCTTCCTCCAATTCACTGACTTGTTTTTCTACATCTGTTAAATCGATGTTCTCCCTGCGCAATGTTTCCATTGCTCTGTATAGTTCGCTTAATCGTGACATAGGCTATTTGTTTTTAATGTTTCTTCTTTAATATATATGTCTGGAGAAGGATATTTAAATGGTATGTAGTGTCAATCGAAAGGTAATGTCATTGCGTCAAGATCTTCCGAATGCAGTTTCATTAGCCCATTCTCTAAACTATATAGATAGATGTTCTTCAGATAATGTACAAGCACGTTGATTGGTGGCCATTCCTTGCGAACAGTCGCATACCATTTGAAGAGATCCATATTTCCTTTGCTAGAATTGCAAGCCTTACAAACCATGATGATATTATCCATATCATTATTGCCACCTTTCGAGCGTGGAAACACATGATCCTTAGTAAGGTTGGTAGGTTCCATTTCTTTTCCACAATACCAACAATAGTTGTTGTGTTGAATCTTTGAAACATTAAACTCCATAAGGTCATGTATATTCCATTTTCCTTCTTTGTAAGCCTTGAAAGCTTTTGCCCGTATCATATAACACATACGGTCATATTTGCGCTTACCTTCTTTGACTGCATAGTGCAGCATTTGAAGGTTAGCGTAAGACCAGTATAGGTATTCGCCAAAATTTGAAAATTGTTTTTCGCTTGTGGACATTAATCAGGTAGATTTTCGTTTGACAAATCCTTCTTTTTTCTTGGTCTTGGTATAATTTCATGCTCAACAAGGTTTTTGAGAGGTTTCCTCGATGAATCTTTCCAAAAATCCCAACCATTTACACTGCCACCTGTACAAAAATTGGCTGCAGCAGTAGGGGTTTGGAAAGCAACGTCTTTAACAAGAATGAAATTATTATTGTCCTTTTTGCAATATTTTTTTATCAGTTCATCTCGTTGCGTACCAAATGTTGTTACCATCGCAATCTTACTGCCTTTTAAAACAGTTAAAGAATTACCTTCATAACGACCTTGAACATCGTATTTCTTCCCTGTGGAATATAGTTTAATTTTCATCTTTACATATTTTTAATTGTTAATTGAAGAAGGATCTACACCATATAGGGCACAAACAATGTTGTCAATCCTACTCTTCATTTCTTCAAATGCTTTTTCGTTGCAATTCATTTTCTGTACCATCATCTCGGAAACAATGCCCTCGATTTCCTTTTTTTGCTTAATGGTAGGAATAACGATGGGAAGAGGTTTGAGTTTTTCCAATTTTACCTGAGGAAATACTCGACCTCCTTCTTTGACATTTTGCTCGTACAGGAATCTGAGATACTTTGAATTAAGAAGGGCGCACAAATACTCATATGATATAATACTTGCAAATGCAGGCTTAATGATACCAGCTTGAATACTGCGTCCGAACCAAACGCCATCATAATCAACCACACAAATTGGATATGGTGCAGTCTGTCTCCAAATCAATTTTGGTGCAATTGAAAAATAGTCTGCATTTAAGATTACACGTTCATTATCTGCCAAATCGATATTTGGTCTACAATATCTTCCGGTAAAAGGAGATTTATAATATTCATTAATATCAGTACCTTTCCAATATTCAATATGTTCAGGAGATTCTTTTTCTCCCTCATACAATAATCGTTTACTTAAATCAGATTTCCCTTTTTGGGCAAGACCTACTTTTACTCGTTGGTAATTAATTCCAGCATCCTTAAAGCTCATAAGATCTTCAAGAGTTTTGGTTTCGGCAGAAATTTCAACTATGTTTTCAATAAAGATGTTGTTGGGAGTATGTAGCCATTTATCCTGTTTGACAGGAACAAATGGTATCTTTGTTAATATCTCATCAGCATTACTCTTGGTAATTACCTTTGTTAGATCTACAAATGAAACGTCTCCCGTTTTAGCTGAATTTCTGAGAAGTGTAACTGCAACCGTTACGACAGCTTCTTCAAAGATATTTTCTCCTAAATCAAGTAATTGAAGCAAGCGATAATTTAATAGAACTCTTCGTAAATCCCCATATCTCGGTTGTCTTAAATAAGTATTCGGGGTAATATAACATAATATCCCATGTGCTTTTAATTTGTCAACAAAACAGTCAAAGAAATATTTGTAAATATCTTTGTAACCATGCGACGTGTTAGGATATAGTTTACCATAAACATCGACAAGGGCATCAATATCAGCACCATACGGAGGGTTTCCGATGACAATGTCGAATCCTCCTTGATTAAATACTTCCTTGAAATAAATATGCCATAAGAAGAATTGATCATTTGGAACGGGCAAATCTCTTAACTTTGTCTGTATGTCCGGCGTACACCCTTTTAGGTTTAGAACATAGTCCTTAACATTAGAATTAATAATTCCACGAAGACTCAATTTGCTATTATAGTCTTCTGTGTTGTAATATTCGCGAATTGCATTTTGAACATTATTCAAGGCGTCTTGTTCATCAAAAACAAGAGTCTGTTGCCAAGCTTGTTCTTTCTTAGCTTTCTTCTTCCCTTGCTCATTCAATGACATACCGCTTAGATCAATACCTTCATATTGTTCAAGCAATGAATTTCCCTGCATGATTTTAAAGTCCATATTAGGCAAAGCATGGGGATTCTTCTCGTCAACAATTAGAGCAAGCCAAAAACGAAGGCGTGCAATGTCAACTGCACCTTTTTCTATGTCAACACCATATATGTTGTTTTGAATAATTTCGGCCTTGATTCTAACCGCTGTTTCATCGTCGATGCCTTCGATAGCCTTTCTACAATCATATAGTTCACGGAGCAATCCCATAGGGAATGCGCCAGAGCCAATGGCAGGGTCGCATATTTTTACCTCTCTCAATTTTTGATCGATAGTTTGTTCAAGATCACTTGAAAGTAATGAAGTGTTATAAGTTGTGACAAACTGGCGAATCGTGCCCATGGTAGTTTGTTCATGAATGCCTGTCTGTAAATACGCAATAAGCGACTCACGGCACATGTACTGAACAATCTCTTTAGGAGTATAGAATGCACCCTTGTCTTTGTTATCTTCCAGTAAGTTCTCGAAAATGCGTCCAAGCATTTCTGGATCTACGCCGATTTCAGCATCATCTGGATCGTTCTCATCAATAGTAAAGTTGTATGATGCGAAAAAATCAAGCAAGCTCTTCATAAACTTAGCTGGCAATGGGAATTTTTTCTTGTCATACTCATCCTTTTCAAACAATCCACCATTAAGATATGGAACCTTAATATTGGTTCCTACTTTGGTATCGCTAACTAAATCGTTTGAACGTTTTGTGTTTATATCATTGAATAGAGGTTCAAGAACGTCATCCACAAAAGAATTCTTGTATTGAGAGTTGGCGAAGAGGTTCTGAATAAACTCTTTGTCACCATCATTCCATGCTTCACCTGCAGGACACCCCATCCACCCCTTTTTCTGGAGGAACTGAATGAACACAAGACGACCCATAAGTTTCTTAACATAGTCGCGGACAGCCTTCTCTGCATCTTCAAATTGTGCAAACTCCATCATAATTTCTCGACAAGGTTGACCAGTAACCTGTTCTTCCCACTTGTTTGCCACTTTAACCATGCGTTTGCCTGTAATGAATTCAATGATGTCTTCATATTGCTTTTTGTATTCCTTGAAGAACAAATCACTGAGTGCATCTACTGAGAAGGCTTTTGTAATTGCTTTCAAATCAAAGGCGCTTTTTTTGAGATCTTCAAACTGCATGATAGCAGTACGAGAACGATGGCCTTCCCCCAAAAGATAGGTAAATCTTTTGGTGTCTGTGCTTTCTTTTGTTAGCGAACCATCTTCCGCAAACACAAAAGATTCACTGACATATGAAAAGCGCAGGATGGCTTCGTTTTTTCGGAAACAGAACATAAAAGCACCCGAACATCCCATCCCTCGCCAGCTGCTCAATAGTAGATTTCTTATGCCAGCACGGTTTCTCTCTATGATGACGCTGTCGCTAAGCTCAACTTCGTAAATGGCAATAACGTGACCGTCAAGCAATGTGATTTTGCCTGTATAGAGCGCTGTTTTTGCCATTCCCTTGTCAACAGGAACTGGTTGGGGTTGTTGCCAGAACTGGACTTTGTTACGAAAAATATCATAAAGAAGGGTTTGCCAATTCTGACGGTCATATTTCGATTCAATAATTGAACGGTAATCCATATCTTTGATTATTTGAATGATTCACTTAAAATAATATCAGCTTCTGTTTCAGTTTCATGCTTTAACTCTTCATTGCTAAGGTAGTAAGCGTTATACTTCTTTGCCATGTCAATAATCTGAGAGAGTGCATCATCGTGTTTAAGTTTACCACGGGTCATTTCTTTCTGCATACGTTGTAAACGCTTAGCAATGACTGTGATAACACCTCGTTCTGCAAGAACTCGAAGTTGTACCACTTGCTGATAAATAGTCTGATCTTGGATTTCGGGCAAGAACAAGTTTAGCAAATTAGCTGCCATGCCTACTTGCGCACCCATGGCAGAACCCGCTTGCTGAGTCATAGTTTCTTCTTCGACTTGCTCTTGATTGCGAAGTTGACGGAACTTATCAAGCGCCTTTAGTACATGATTATGATGATTCTCTATTCGGTCAACCTTTTCCTCTGTCGTATTTGCCTTGAAATACTTGAGTGCATCAACAACAGTTAGTTCTTCGATAGACTCATCACTAGAGCGGAAAAAGCTCTTTCTCATATTTGTCTTAAGAAATACCAGCGTGTCATCTGACAATTGTACGCCATCAATTTCACGAGGATTACGACCTGTACGGCTACGGAGTGACATCTTCGCGATACGATTATACTCACGGCGGTCATTGAGATAGAGTGATCGAAGTTCCTCGTAAAATGGTATTTCTTCATTAAACTCGCCACCTTCTGCCTTCATCCCTTCTGTAAACAGCTTCTCTAAATTGCGGTCAATGATTTCCTCCTGAGAGTAGATCTGATTGTCCTCACCAAATGTAGAGTGGAATGTTTGAATCTTAGAAAGTGCAATCTGGTTCAATTTAATAATCTGATTACCTTGACGAGAAGGATAGAATACATAGTTGTAAATGTTCTTGCCCTCAGAGCCAATACGATTCACACGACCGATACGTTGCATCAGTTTTGTGGAGTTCCAGGGTGTGTCATAGTTGATGATAATATTTGAGCGATGTAGGTTCACACCTTCTGCCAATACATCCGTCGTAATAATGATGTTATAATCGTTTTTACGAGCATTCTTTTTATAGTTTGCATCGAAGTTCTCTTGAATGGTTTGGAAAAGCTTATTTCGATTACCAGATGAAATAACTAAAACGTCTTTTCGGTTAATTCTGCGTTCAAGATACTCAACGGTATCAACAGATTCAGAGAAAATAACCAATTTTTGTCCAGGATTTCTATCTTTCTTGAAGAGTTCATGCTTCAGGATGTCGTTGAACTTAGCAAACTTCGAGTCATCTGCTCCTTCAACATCAACTGTTTCCCATTCTGCACATAATGCTTCGAGTACACGTTGGTCTGCTTGAAGCATTTCAATAAACTCTGGTTCAAAATCTTCTGCTTTGAAAACGGCATTTTTCGGATTATCTTCAGCCTTCTGGTTAAGACGTTCTTCTATTTCGTCATCATCAAGACCAAGGTCATAAAGATGGTTGATGTCAAGGTCTGGGGCAATAAAAACACGGTCGTTCTCGAACATATGTATCATGTTCATATTAGCATCGCGGAATCTTCCTATAGAGGTCTTAAAGGCATAGAAACTGCTTTCCAATCGTTTAACCAATCCATTCTTGCGGATGCTTGCCAAACTACGAGAAATCAATTCGGCATTATCGTAGAGTCCTTCGCTTTTTTCAGGTAAAAGATATGCAATTGCCTGATAACGAGCATAAGTCAAATCTTTTACCAATGTATTCATTGCCGCTTCGAACATATCCGCAATGCGATCATTCATCTCATAGGTTTTCATTTCAGGAGGTGCAACCTTTGGAAATCCTTGAACATCTTTGTAATAACGAGGAATTGCCTCAATGTCTGTTCGTGTACGACGAACGGTAATCGGTTTGATTACACGGTCACGGACTTTTTCTGCAAGTTCCTTGAATTTTTTGAGGTCGTAATTAGGATCTCGGCGCAATTTCTTAAACTCAACTATCAACGGGCTAAAGAATGATGTCAAGTTTGGAACACCATCAATTGTGCAACACCGAGGATCTTGGAAAAGTAGAATCTCGTTGTATAGATCTGCTGGTGTATTATTCATTGGAGTTGCCGAAATGAGCATCACTTTCTTCTTGAATCCTGGGATATTACCAGTTTCAACTCTTGGCATCTTACAGATCTCTTGTAAATCTGTAAATGCAGAGTTTGTATGTGTACGGAATTTATGTGCCTCGTCAACAAGCACAAGGTCATATTCATCTGCATTCCAATAGTCGAAATTGTCTTCATCAAGCACCTTCTTCAGGCTTCCATTACTTATAAAGCGTGTGTATTTGTCAAGTCCAAAGTCCTTGAATGTCTGTTTCCAGTTTTGCTCAACAGCAGGAGGATATACAACAAGAATCTTTGTATTCTCATAACCGTTATCAATACAGAACTGTTTTGCTATCATTGTGGCAATTACAGTTTTTCCAAGTCCCACAACATCTGCTAAGAAGAAGCCATCATATTTTAGCAATTTCTTATAGCCCTCAACAACGGCATCCGTCTGGTATTCATATTTGTCATAACCCTCTGGCATATCAAAGGCATCATGAGCATCTGTTGCAAGAACTCTATCGGAAAAATACTCCATGAGCATCTTTATATAGAGTTCGTAAGGAGTAACATCGCCATTCAAATAGGTTTGCTGAATAGGTCCTGTTTTAATATCCTCTGCAGTAATAGGGCATCCTTCCGCTTCTTTCCAAAGCTCTTCAAATTCGTCTTTAGCAAACTTTACATCCTCGTAATCAGTGAGCTTAACGTTAAACTCGTATTGTTTATCTTGGCTAATACCTAAACCGTTACCGCTCAAATTACTTGAACCAGTGATGGCAGCGCCAAATGTGTATTCATTGTAATTCTCAGGGTAAAGTAGATAAATCTTTGCATGGATCTTCTTACTGGGATGCGCCCTAAGTTCCAACTTTCCACTTATAAGATCTTCCACCAATTGAAAGATTCCTTCTTCTACATTCTTTGAATAGCTGGAGTGCTCAATATCTTTTCGAAGCTGATTGAGATAGTCTTGCTTAACTTCATCTTCTGCACCAAAAAATAATTGCCCCTTGTTGTGCGCATTGGCAATGTATTTATCTACATCTATGCCAATGAGAATGCGTACTTTATTGATACTATTAAGGAATGGACGAAGTGTAAAGTAGCCTGATGCTCGCAGGAAACCTACGACAGAATCCAAGCACTTAATAGATGAATTGTGTTCGAGCAACCCTTCAAACTCTTTCATGAGAGTATTGCCCTCTCGATTAGTGAAGAACCTTTTTGCCATAGCTATAATTAGTTTGCTTAGTTATCATTTTTTTACCACAGGATCGGACATTGCGTCCAAACGAACAAGATCGTTCATTTCAACATTCAGAAGTTTGGCTATCCTCATCATCATTTCTAATGATGGCTGACTGACATTGGTACACCATTTACTAATTGTAGCAGGATCTTTGCCTAACTGCTCAGCCAGCCACTTATTGGTCTTGCCTTGATCTACCAAAGCCGTTTTTATTCTGTTCAGCTTTCTTTCCATTGTTACACATCTTTAGTAAAAGTCGGTGTAAAGATACAAATTTAATTTGATAATATTCCCTTATTCGCCATAAAAATGACGATAGCATGATATTTTTCGTCATTTTTCACCGATTTTAACGCAAATGCTATTTAATTGATCGCCCATTTCCGTATTTCCTGTCATATAGTTCCTGTGTTCGCAGTTCTTCAAGCGCATCGAAAGTACCATCACGCCAATAGTATTCTATCTTGGGACTTGCAGCATCCCAAAGGTCGACACAAAGCATATCCCTGTCACCGCCATCTTGGCTGATAAAGGCTTCGATTGCATCAGCCTGTTTTTGGTTGAGATGGCGCTGAGACGGACAGTTGCCCATTTCAACCAAAGCATTGACCGCTTCTTCAAATAGCTGGTCGTTCTTCTGATGGTAGGATTCCCATGTGCCATCAGCAATTTTCAGGGCATCATCGTAAAGGGGCTTCAGGGCATTGTTATCAAGATTTAAATCTGGGTCAGTCTTCGCCATCAGCTTCGCATAGAAGAACGAATCTTCCACAAAGGACTTGCGCCCTTCTAGAGTTGTCTCTTGTGAGCTCATTGTGTTCAAGAAGAAGTCCTTCAGGTCTTTCGTGAACTGTTTGACTCCTGCCTTCCACTGGTCAACGATAATCTGAACAAGCTTCTTGAAGTTCAGAGTGCATGTTGCGAATATTATATCCCTCAAGACTTTCAGCCTTTCAAGTAAGGCCTTGTTGGTATTTCTGGATTTTGATAACTGTTCAGCCAATGACTTGATTCTCTCTTCCTTGGTTATCCTCTGGCCATCCTTTGGGCCACCAGACCAATAGAGGGGCATGCCATTCTCGCTGTAAGCATAACGCTCCTTTTCAACAATACTTCCGTATACTTCCTTCATTTCGGCAATCTCGGCATCGAATTCGGCCTTATCCTCGGCTTTGACCTTTTCTATCGCGGTTTGCTTGTCTGCTTCGGCCTTGTCAAGGGCATTCTTCATATCGACCTTGGCTTGAATCTCAATCTTCTTCTTCTCCTTTTCAAGAATCTTAGCCAGTTCCTCCCATGTAACAACCTGGCCTTTCTTGTAACCACTTTGCCAGACATAGGGATTGCCCATTGCGTCAACAGCCGTTGTTGCCTGACGCAGTTCTTCCTTGTGCTTCTCTTCATTCTCCTTCAATGCCTTCCTGACTGTTGGGCTGAGACCGGCATTAACCACCTTATCGTACAAGGAAGCCTGAGACAACTTTGTAATCTCGTTCTTCTGTTCCTGAAGCTCCGATTTCTTTTTCTCTATCTCGCCCTGAATGGCTTGGAGATCCTTCTCCTGCTTCTGTCGGATGAAGTCGGTTCGGATCAGATGTTCGGCACCTGTTTCCTCTTTTCGCTTGCCCCTTTCCATCTCCAATGTCTCAGCTGCCATGTCCTGAAGTTCTGACATGTCCTGCTTGCTGAGTTTGCATGATTTGCCTGTCTCATGGTTCATCCAGTCCCAGATGATGTGAGCATGAAGATTCGGCATCCACGTCTCGGGATTCTCAGGGTCTTTGTAGTGACCTTCATCTCTATGTATGTGGATTTGGATGGCTCTTACGCCCCACCTGTCCTGTACTCGCTGGGTGTACTGTCGCAAGTCATCCATGGTGGTGTCTGGTTTGATGTTGATAACACTCTCGCGCAACGGACTGCTGCCGTTTCGCTTTTTCTTCTTGCCCTTCTTGTCGGTGACTTCCACCATGCGTTCCTGCATGGCTCTGCCTGTCTTCTGCTTCACCATCACCTTGATGGCATCGTATATCTCTTGCAGGCTCTGACCTTCAACATCAGGTGTGACATACGACTCATTGTTAGGTGACAGATCCTGACGTATGTACAGTGTCTTCGGGTTGAGCGATGCGATGTAGTCTGCGTCCCGCCTATTATGGCGTTCGCTCTGCTCGATGTTGCACGGCTCGATGTGGTCGGATGCTTTGGCAATTTCACTCATAGTAATTTATGAAATTATGAATTTATACAATTATGAAATTTATAAATTTGTAGTTTCCCGTATTCTCCCAAGGGGGGTATCGGGGTTTACCCTGATTGGTGGGTGCAGGGAGAGAGTCACTTCCTGCTCAGGGTTCTTAGGGGCAGATGCCACTGAGCGGAGAGTCCAGAGAGAGGGTCACTCTCTGGTCAGGTTGCA
>Ga0326514_10001309_pt1 | contig 16296 bp, 15 predicted proteins | sample 3_2548_0518_D_FD_203653 | JGI IMG/M metagenome (GOLD analysis project Ga0326514, IMG submission 203653) | Bovine rumen microbial communities from UC Davis, California, United States - 3_2548_0518 | ecosystem: Host-associated > Mammals > Digestive system > Stomach > Rumen | place: USA...
ATTAGCTCATTATGGAATGAACTATGATGACAAAGTTTACCAAAATATGGTTGCAGTTCCAGCTGATAAAATGCTGCAACCTAAAGATGATGTGTTATTACAACAGACGATATATGGTTCTTCAATGAACAATTGGAGACAAAAACAAGAAGAGGAAAAACCTTTTAGTCAAAAGACTCTTGAACAAAAACGTCAAATATTGCGTAATTTGGCTATGCAACCAGAATTGGAAAATATTTTGGATATTATGGCCAATGAAGCAATTGTATATGATGACGAAGAATCATATATTTGTACTCCATATTTGGACACTGGTCTTATTCAAGATTTAAATGAAAAGTCTGCAGAAGAAATTCGCAATTCAATTGATACATCATTCTATAAAATGTATATGCTTCTTGAATGGAAAAAGAATGCATGGGATGACTTTAAGAGATTCCTTATAGAAGGTGTTATTGCATATGAAATTATTTATGACAATCTTGAACATCCAAAATCAATTATTGGTATTGTAGACCTTGATCCAGCAACATTAACAAAAACTGTAACCGAAGGTGTCACATATTGGGTACAATTTAAAGATGTTATTGGCCAAGAAAGAACACTTCTTGATTCTCAAGTTATTTATATCAAATATGAAGACTCAGGTGTATCAACAAGACAATCATATCTTGAACGTTTAATTCGTCCATTTAACCTTTATCGTATTGTTGAACAGGCTCAAGTTATTTGGACAGTTACACAATCTTCATTTAAGACATTGTTTACAATTCCAGTTGGTGGTATGAATAAAGCTAAAGGTATGCAAACCTTAGCACAAGCAATGAATAGATATAAAGAAGATATTTCATTTAATACAGAAACTGGTGAACTTCAAGTAAATGGTAGAGTTAATCTTCCATTCAATAAAGAATATTGGTTGCCAGAAAACGAACAAGGTAGACCAGAAATTGAAACACTTGTTGATAATGGTCCACAATTGAATGATTCTGATCAAATCAAATATTTCTTATCAAACCTTTATAAGATGAGTAAAATTCCTGAGTCACGTTTTGATAAAGAAGCTCAAGCAACATGGTTTGGTTCTGATCCAACACAAGCATTACGTGATGAAATTGATTTTTCTCGTTTTGTTACACGTTTACGTAATACATTTGCAGAAATATTACTTAAGCCTATTAGAATACAATTAGCATTATCAATTCCTGACATTAAGAATGATAAACGTATTCTTGATTCTATTTCATTAAGATTCAATTCTTATAACGCATTTGAAGAACAAATGAATATTGAAGTGATGACAAGAAGAATTGAATTTATTGGAACAATGAAGGATAGTATCACAATTACTAATGATGAAGGTGAAGAAGAACCTTATTTCTCTCCTAAATTCTTGGTTGTAAAATATCTTAAGATGTCTGAAGCTGACCTTGAACTTAATGATAAATATAAGTTAGAAGACAAATTAGCTAAGAAAGCTAAAGAAGAAAATGGTGGCGGAGATGAAGACACTGGAGGTGAAGATGAAATGGGTGGCGAAGATACTGGAGGTGAAGGCGGAGCCGAAGAAGAAGGTGGAGACGCTGGAAATATTGATGATGAAATGATGGGTGATGTACAACCAGAATCAACAGAAACAACACAAGTTTAATAATATATGAAACAGGCGATATGTTTATTGGCATGTAAACCAATTACTTACATGCAAGCATTTATAGATCAATTCGAAAATCATCCCGATGTATATTTTTATATTCATTGGCATGGACATAGTCAAGAAGAATGTATAGAATTACAAAATCGTAATGCAAATATAAAATATATTTGTAACCAATATGATACGACTCGATTTTCAACTGATTTAGTATTTGCTGAACTTCATTTATACTACGTAGCATCACAAAATAGTGAAATTGAATTCTGTCATTTAATGTCAGAAAGTGATTATCTAATTTGTCCACCAAGTTTTTTCGTAGGTGTGTTTAATAACGCAGCTAATTCTAATTTTATAACATTTATCACAAATGATTTTAGAGTAAATCGTATTAGAAACAAAATTTGGGGTGACAATTATATTGCTCATAAAGCATCACAATGGAAATCACTAAATATTGAAACTGTTAATTATTTACTATCATATCAAGCTACTATTGAAGAACTTATGGGTACATTTAAAGAACAAGCAAGTAAGTTTTTTGTTTGGGGAGCAGCAGATGAGTTTATTATACCAACGATATTGATTAACACAGTCAATATAGAATTAAATAATTTGGAAACAAATAAACGATATATCAATTGGTCAGGTTGCACTGATCATCCACACATACTTACATTTACAAAGTATAAATCTAAAAAGTATTATATTGATGAAAACGAAGTTACATCTAATTTAATTGTCCGTAAAATTGACATATTTGATCAAGATTGTAAAAACTTTGTAGATTATATGAAAGAAAAATTTAATGAACGTTTTATAAATAAATACAATTAAGTATGAAATTATCAAATGTAGAAATTAGTCCTGGTGTAATAGTAGATGCAAAAGATCCAGAAAAACTTGGAAGAGTAAAAATAAATGCTCCAGCTTTAATGAGAGGAAATGAAGATGGAGATCATTTTGGTGTTGTAGATAAAATTGATAACAATGTTCTTCCTTGGATTTACCCTATGATGATGAATAGATATCAAATGTTTAGTAAAGAACTTGAAGGAATGAAAGTATGGGTAATTAACAATACAGAAAACTACAATGAATATTGGTATATTCCAATGTTTGATTATATAGATGTTACAGAAGAAATTGTTTCTGAAAAATATGAAAATGATGTTGAGGTAATTATATCACGTAAAAATGGTGATGGTGCTGCTCGCATTTATTATGATAGAGAAGGTGGTCATGTAATACATATCAATGATTATAAATGGAATATGATGCCAAATGGTGATATAACATGTCACGGTGAACAAGGTGATGTAGATATTCGTGGAGGTCATGTATATATGGGTAGAAATACAGAATCATATGAACCTGCAGTATTTGGTGACGTATTAGTAAACTTATTCCAAGAATGGTCAGATATTTGTACTAAATTAGTTTCTACACACACCTCTGAAGGTGATACAAAAAGTGCAGCGGTATTTCAAGAATGGGCACTTAAAACATCAAAAGCATATACAAGTAAAGTTAAAACAGTAAATACATCAGTTAACTAATATGGCAACATTTACAGCAGAAAATTTTATCAATGCAATTGGAGGTCCTGATAAGTTGACAGAAGTATGTATTGACAAAGGTGGAAATTTTTTAGCAGGTAAAGTAACTACTGGATTTCAAAAAGCTATGACAACTGATACTAAAACGTATACAGTTATAACAAAAATGGAGGGTAAAGCTGATGCAAAAAAGAGATTTCTTGAAAAGGACCAAGCAGAAAACTATAAAAATGCACAAGAAGCTGACCTTAAAAAAGGTGATGAAAATGCAAAAGCTAAAAATAGAAAAGTTAGACAACATTCTGTAACTATTGAAGAAGGTACATTACCAGGAGCACCTGCAGCAATAACTGGTGTAGCAGCAAATACATTAGGAATGATGGGTGCATTAGCAGTTGGTCCAGAAATGGTAAGTGCATTAGTAATGGAAGCAACAAATGTTGCTACTGCAGCATTAGGTGAAGCTGCTGCAAAAATTGTTGAAGCACCAATTAAGGCAGCATTAGAAGCTCCAAAGAAAATGAAAGAGGCAATGCAAAAAACTTTTGATGAACAAAAAACTTCTTTATCAAAAGAAATGAAAAAATTCAATAGTACTGCTGAGCAACGTAGTGAAGAACAAGAACAAAAACAACAAGAAGAGACTGAAAAATCACACAAGAATAGTTTAAGTTCTAAATTGTCATCATTAAATACATCAATGGCCAAAGCTACTACAGCTATTAATGACAAAATGGAATCAATTACAAAATACATGGCCGAAGGACCTGATTGGGTAGCTAATCAAATATCAAAAGCAATGGATAATACATTATCTCAGCTTAATACTAGTGTTGAAAATATTTGTGATGATATAAAAGGTGGTGTAAATGAATTTGCTGAAACTCAAGGTAAGGCTATGGGAAGTACAATGGCTAAACAATATAATAAGATTATTGAAAACCAAGCCAAGAAAACACACAATATGATGGAAGAAAATAAATCAAAGGCCAAAATAAAAGCATTTACTGCATTACAAAAAGGTAAACTAAAAATAATGGCTTTAACAGGAGTTAACATACCTGTATAAAATTTATTTATTATTAAAAAATAAATAATATATGAATTATGCCAAAAAGTAAAGAAACTGAGTTCAATCCAATTAAAGAGATGGTTGGAGGAAAACAGGCAGAGCGTGTAATTTGGTCTACAAATATTATTAATATAGCATTACAGGCAATAGAAGAAGGTAAGCCACTTAAGGCATCACCATTCTATATGAAGAATACAAAACTTCTTAAACCCGAATTGGTATATAAACGTACTAAAGAAGAAATTGATGATTATATAAAATGCAAGACTGACCCAGTCTATTTTGCCAGTAAATGTTATTTGATGACACCTGAAGGTTTGAAACCTTGTGTGTTACGTGATTACCAAATTGCTTATTTGAGACATTTACAGAAAAATCGTTTTAGTATATTTTTGAGTTGTCGTCAGTCAGGTAAGTCAACTACAACAGCTATTTATTGTCTTTGGGTTATATTATTCAATACTGATAAGACTGGTCTTATTCTTTCTAAATCAGGTCCTGCGGGTGCTGATTTGATTAAGAAAATTAAAGACATGTATTTATATCTTCCTTATCATTTGAAGATTGGTACTATGAAATGGAATCAAGGTGAAATTTCATTTGACAACAACTCTTCTATTTCTACCGAAGCTTTCTCACCAACAGCAGGTCTTGGTAAAACAATTAACTTCCTTATTCTTGATGAGTTTGCTTGGTGTCCACCTAATGATGTTGAATTATTCTATAACAATATTATACCTACTGTTACTACAATTTCAGACTCAAATGTGTGTATAATGTCAACACAAAATGGATTCAATTTGTTCTATAAACTTTGGAAAGCCGCTATTGAAAAGAAAAATATATATGCACCATTTAAAGTTGACTGGAATCAGGTACCTCAATTTAATACAAAAACTAAACAGTGGGAAAAACGTACACAGAAATGGAAAGAAGAAATGGTTGGTATTCTTGGTTCAGAAGAAGCATTTCAATATCAATATGGTACTGCATTCTCTGCATCTGATCATTGTTTAGTATCAAGAGAATGTTTGGCTAAAATAAGAGATAAAGCAGTTCTTTGGGAAAATAGAACTAATGAAATGATAGAAGCAGGATTTGAAATTTTCTTACCTCATCCTGATATGTTATTCTGGAGACCTGATTTTGACTTTAATGAATTACGTACTGGATATTTTGTTTTATGTGATGATTTAGCAGAAGGTGCAGGTCAAGACTTTACACCATTCAACATATTCCAATTAGTTGAAAAGGATAAATTTAGACATGTTGGTAGATGGTATTCTAATACAGTAGATTTAGAAGCTGCAGCATTAGAGTTCTGGTTATTGGTAGGTCAATTATTTAATGAAGAACGTTGTATTTGGTCAATAGAATGGAACACTTATGGGGCTTTATTTTACAACATTCTTATGAATTTAAATGAACCTGACTATGATGAAAAATCTTCGTATCGATATAATGTTTGTGGTGAAGGTATTGAACTTGGTAATTTTGTAATGTATAAGAAAACATCAATAGATGACCAAGTAGTAGGTAAAGTAAAACACACAAGTAAATATATGCCGGGTATTAAATTTACATCTGGTAATAAAGGAACATATTGTTCATTACTTAAGATGATGTTTGAAAAGGGTCAGATTGATACAACTGATTTAATAACAGTTGGTGAACTTGAAAACTTTGAAGATAAAAATGGAAATGGAAGTTATAAAGCATCATTTGGTCATGATGATTCAATTATGACATTTGTACAATTGCCTGCTATTATACAAACTGCTAAATATAAAGATTGGTTGGAAGATTTTGAAGCTTCTAAAATAAATGGAAATATAAATAGTAATTGGTCAAATAGTGTTGAACAATATGATGTATTTGGTCAAATAAATTATAATCAGGGAATGTATGACATATTTGCTACTCACTAAATTAGCAAATATTTAAACATAAAAGAAGGGAATTTAACGAATATTTAGTAAAATAATTTGTTAATTCCCTTCTTAATTGTTTTCATAACCTGTTGCTGAAGTCTTTTTATATGAATAATGTGTAAGCAACAAGTTATTACTTGTTTGTATTTTTAATTCTTCTGGAGCTACTATTGCAATTCGAATATCTTTAGAGTCCATGCTATTAACTTCTTCGAAATTGTAATTTTCAATCCAAATATTAATCATTTTCTTTTCGTTATCTATACGATAGTGGATGTTCTTTCTTAAGTATTCATCTACTGTTCTAATTTGAACCTGTATAGAGTCGCCTTCGTATAATTTAATAACTGCAGGCATGTTTACTTTTACGTATTCAATTCTTGGTTTATCACCAGTTGCATCTACATAATTTTTTGCTGATGCGAATGTATATGTTAATGACATAAATGCCACCATTAAAATTACTAAAAATTTCTTCATAATCAATAAATTTTATATTTTTCAAAAACTTGTCAAATACTCGTCAAATTCCCTTTTTGAAATTACTCGCTACTATTATTCACTTTCATTTCATGTGATCCTCACAACTTGACCGGAATCATACATGATGGAGTCATCAATGTACTACCAGCCATTCGAGCTACAATCTTCTTTGTTAATTTTTTAATTGTCTTCATATTTAAATAAAATTTATTTATAAGTGTATGTTTTACACCTTTGGTTTAACTTTTATTAAAAATAGTTAATGCAGAATAAAAAAGTTAAGATTTTATGTTGTAAAGCATATTTTTATATTATTTTTTGATATATATCAATTTTTTGATTATTCCAATTAGCAATTTACAATTGTTAAAGAAAACAATTTATTTTTAAATGGACATATATATTGAGGTGTTGATAAATAAATTTAGTTTTATATGTTCAAGAAAATTATACAATTTTTACCTTTTATGGGTAAGAAAAAATCTAAAAAGAAAGAGTCATACTTTGATAAACTTATCAAAGAAGATACTAATGTGTCAATGATGAACTTCTTTTTAATGGCAACATTAGGCATTGGTACAATATTATTATTTGTGCCAGTTGTCGGTATGTTTGTCGACATTTGGTTTAACCACACAATGACAATCAATTTGTCCGATATGGCTGTTTATATTGGTGCTGTCGCAGGTATATTTGCAGCTGGTGGACTTTCATCATCTTGGACTGAATGGGCTTATTCTAAATATAATGTACCTACTATTACTGAAGAAGATATGGCTCGCAGAGAAGAAGTACGTGAAGCTATAGAAAACGCTGGTTCTGATGATAATGAATTTTCAAGAGAATAATGAATTTTAAGCATATCATACTTGTCACTGGTGCGGCTGGATTCATCGGATCCAGCCTCATTAATCAATTGTTATTAGATGAAAGTAATATTGTAGTTGGTGTAGACAATCTTAATAAATATTATGACATTCATCTTAAATTAGAAAATATTAGACGTAATAAGAATGATAGATTTGTAATGCTACATTATGACATTACAGATAAACGTTTAATGGAAAAATTATTTAATGAATGGGAAATAACAGAAGTCTATCATTTAGCAGCACAAGCCGGAGTACGGTATTCAATAGAACATCCATCAGAAGTAATACAAACAAATATTCAAGGTTTTCAAAATATTATTGATAATTGTATCAAACATCATATAAATAAAATTGTATATGCTTCATCAAGTTCAGTATATGGAGATTTTACTGACAATGACGATATAGAAAATGAAAGCACCGACAATCAAATGTCTCCTTATGCAGTTACTAAAAAATGTAATGAACTAATGGCTCAAATGTACTCTAACTTATATGATAATTTACAAATTTCTGGATTACGATTTTTCACCGTATATGGACCTTATATGCGTCCAGATTTAGCAATAGGAAAATTTACAAAGTCAATACTTAATGATGAATCTATTGAGATATATGGTGATGGTACTAAAGAACGTGATTTTACTTACATTGATGATATTGTTAGAATTATGATGACTATTATGAATAGTGATAAAAAATGGCATCATGAAATATTCAATATTGGGTATGGTGCAGCTATTTCTATAAATGAATTAGTTAACATTATCAAAAATGAAATTAACCCAAACTTCAATAAAATTGAATATTCTAATAATGCATTAGGTGATGTGGATAAAACATTAGCTTCAAATAAGAAAATACAAGAATGGTTCAATGAATATCCAAAAATTGATATTAAGACAGGTATAAAGAAATATGTTGATTGGTATAAACAACAAAAATGATAGGTAACAGTACCTATCATTTTTTTATTCTGCGTTTATTCTCGTTAACTCTGTTTAACTAATTTTAATAACTAATATAGTTTAATATATGTTAATATTTGTTTATTCAGATTAAACTCTTGTTATTGTTTAGCTCCACAGAATGGACAAAAATTATACTTCTGATTTAATTTTCTTCCACAATTATAACAATATCTTTTTGAAATATCATTAGCATTTACTTGCTTTTGTGAAAATGGAAGAATCTTAATATATTCTGTCTTAAATGGCCATGTTTCAAAGTCCTTATAGACATTATTGAATCTTTGATTAGAATGACTTCCTTCTTCAATACGACCAGTTTCAATAGACTTCTTTGATCTTACTTTTGCACTTATTGGTGTTGATTTTGCATAAGCATCTGTAATTGCAGATGTTGCTGTATAAGTTGCAGTCGAAGCAGCCCCAGTAATACTTCCATCAATATTAAGTGCAGTGTCTGCACTTTGACAGAAATTAACAGATGATGCTGCGCCTAATGTATTTACTTCACTACTAAAACATCTAACATCATTATCTTTACTATTAAGACAATAAGAACTACCAAGATTATTACTATACCAAACATCAATATGTTTATATGGTTCAGCATTAATTATTGGTTGATTTACATAAATGTGATTATTCCAACAATTCTTTTCTCTTTCCTTATAAAACTTAATTTGAAGATTACCATTATCTTTAATAGCTTTCTTAACTTCTTCTGAAGCACCTACCTCATAAGTTGAAAATAAAAGACGTGATTCATTATCAAGATAACGGTCAAGCCATACTCTTTCACCTGGGCGCAATACTAATAATTGAGAACTTTCAGAATTGTTATTAAATTTGAAAGATACTCCAATCACATAAGAGTAAGGATTAAAAATTTGAATTTGAAATTCTGTACCATCATGCATATAGACGATACGTTCATTGGAAGAATTTGAATACTCTTTAAGAAGAGATTTGTTCACGGCAATTTTAGCCAATTTGTCATTGTTGTTCATAATTTTCATATAGATATTTTTGATATCACGTTCCTGAACTTTCAAGTCTTTAATCAACTTTCAAAAGGTGAACGTCACCTCAGTCACAGAAACAAATGAATTATAATTTAAAATAATAAAAGAGATTGAAAATTTCAATCTCTTTCTATATATTTTTTATCCCAAAATGGATATGGTACTAAATTTTTTCTGCCTATATCATTTAAACTTTTTACAAAAAATATATTTTCTGTAACATTTAAATGACTACATATAATTTCTTTACTTTTTGGATCTACTCTACTATCTATAATGAACATATTATCATTACCATATTTGCGATGTTTTCGATAATTAATTAAGAATGGTATAATTTCATTTGTACATGTATCATGATTAAACGTTTTTGCATCTGATATATCAGACCAATTTATATACCAATCAAATGTTTTATCAGATACAAAATGGTTATAACGTAAATTACAATAAATACCTAAAAAGAACTCAAATAAATAACCAAACAAACGATGTTTTTCAAATCTAATAGTTGTTTTCTTATGATAGTTATAATACAAATTATAAAATCTTAATATGTTTGATTCTATAGTAAAATCACCTGTTAAGAAATTGAAAAACTCAATACATGTTTGTGCAATATCACAGAAAACATCCCACGTACACACTAATGATGCTCTATATGTTTGTCTTAATGTAGTAAATACATCATCATATACTAAATTATAATGTTTGTATTTATTTAAGAACATTAAAATCAAAAAGTATATATCATCAGAATGGTCAACATTCATAACAGTAAACCAATTTTGTTTATCATTTATTTCGACACTTTCAGTTAATGTTTGTATGTTAACATTGTCTATTTTATCTAAATCTACTGCGGGAAACATTCTACGATAATGGCAAAATCCAACATAATCACTTCTTAATTGATTCATATACACATAATAATATGCAGTAAATTCATTGAAGTATTTATTGAGATAATTGATATTTTTGCCTTCAATTTCTAGATTTCCAACATTTAATAGCTTTACATTTTTGTTTGGAATGCTAAATAAGTCATAAGCATAAATACAATTATCATTATGATATGGAGCCCAAATATTTAATTCACTATTTATATTCATCATCTTAGTTTAATTTTATACTTTTAAAGTCTACATAGTGTTCACCCATTGGTTGTGGAATATATGCACTAAATTCATCTTGTTTAGGCCAAGATATAGCAAACATTCTACAAACATTTAATGGAGTAGTGTTTATTATTTTACTATTTATGAAAATGTCTTCAAATATTGTGTAATCAATATCTATATTACGTAAAATATTAATCATTGATTGAACTTTACGTAAACTAAATCCACCATTTCCGCACATTCTATAAGGCGCATTATGTGGTGCTCCTATAAAATCATAATTTAGTGACATGAAATATTCTAAATTATCATAATATAAAATACTATCTAATTGATAAATAAGCATATAATCATAATATGAAAATATGTTATAAAATTTCCATGATAAGCACAATTGATTATATGTTTCAATCGATTGATAATATATCTCTGGCAAATGTACAAATTGAATATTTTGATATTCTAACGAATTGATAAAATCTTGATAATATGAAGTATTAAAGTTTCGAGGACAACTTAAAATAATGTCATATTTGTTATTTACAACATAACATAATTGTGCAAGAGAAATTAGTTCAGCATCTGATAATACTGGTTTATATAATTGTACATAAATACACAATCTATTATTTACTGGTTTGACTCTTTCAATATCATTCAATATGTCATCATTTATTGCGGGTACATTTTCGTTATACCAGTCAGATATAAATTCGCATCTATCAATTAAATTCATAAATGTTTGTCTAATCATTTCTGAATTATTTCGATATTCTATTCCGAATCCCTTTTCAACATTAAATCCTGACAATTTATTTTGTACACCTTTATATTTTTCATCAACATATTGCCAAGTTAACCATTTTGCATGAAATAGATAAATGTCATTCTTTTGATAAATTGCTCCATTAGTAATTTTTGGATAACATTTATGACATCCGTAGTCGAAATTTATCTCTTCAACTTTATGAGTATTAAACATAACACATTTATCAAACATCTTATCTCTAACTCCATATTTTACTTCATTATGTAATAAATCAGGAATGTTTGCATCAGGGAAATAAATTGAAATTAGTTGATATCCTTGAGGTTTGACAAGTGCAATATTATTGTTTTCTAAAGTATACAAAAATTCATCAACATTTTTGATATAAAGAAATTCATCAATGTCACAAATAATTACCCAATCATATTTGTCTTTATATTCTTTCCAAATATTGTTTTTGAAATTACGTAATTCTTCATCATTGATTTTGTTATCTTCTTTATATCTAAAATATTTTAATTCAACAAAATCATTTTGTTTTAATAAATAGTCAACACTTCCATCAGTTGATCCATTGTCATACACAATTGCATGACCAGCTATTCTTTTCCAGTATTGTAATGCGAATGGTAAAATTTTCATTTCATTATAGCACAATGAAATAACACAAATTTTATCTTTAATAAGAGAAAAACCTTTGTGATATACTTTTGCCGTTCTAATCAAATAATCAATATTTCTATTATTATTTGCATCAATGATAGCATATTTCGTAGATAATATATCATCTAAGTTTATGTTGTTTTTATCATTGATAACATATGCACTTAAATTATTATCTTGACAATAATTGATTATTTGTTGCTTTCTACCATTATCACATATAATGATATATGTTATGAAATCCATGTATTTATGCGTAATATATTGATTTAATAAAAATAGAAATTTGTCTTCATATCATTAATAAAAATGGGGAACTTTTTAGGTTCCCCATAATTTTAGTTTCTTAATTTTTCTTTTAAGCCTATCACTAATGATAGAACTTTCATGAATAGCTATTGCGGTCAATTTATTATCTAAATCTGGTTCTAAGAATAATGTTTCTTCATCTTTTGCAGCATATAGTTCAAGATAATTGTTTTGAATATCTTCTAAGTCTGCCTTGAGATAAATCAAATATTCATTATTCCAAATATTATGATATTTTCGACCACTTGATTGTCTTTCAATCTATCCATGCTCGATAAGCCATTCGGCAACTGCATGACCCCCTTGAACAGCTCCATAAATTGGATCTAAATTTTTGTCAATTAAGACATAAAGTTTGTTTTTCATTTTCCCTTCCATTCTTTATATTGCTCTGGGTCAGCATATTTATTATAATCAATTCTAACTTGTGACTTAAATCTATTAATTGCCCAATTTAAGCAATCACCACCAGAGTAAGGATATACTGTACCTTTGTAAAGTCCACTACGACATGCCGGTACAACAACTTCATCAAGATATTTTTCAATAACATTAGCATCAACTAATCCTGTTTCCTTATCACATCCAAGACGATGCTTAAAGATGTAATATGCAATATTAGTTGGGTGATTACAAGAATGTGATTTAATCTCTTCTTTGAACTTAAGGAAATTTTCCTTTGTAGTTTCATTCATTGAAAACTCTTCTGCAATTTTATACGTTTTCATAATTCCATTTTCAAAATAAGTGTGTGACATAGTATTATCATTTAAATATTTTTATAAGCAAATTCAATAAAGTCATTTAGTTCATTATCTGTCAATTTGATATTATATTTCTCTATCAAATCTTCAATATATTCACAAAAATAAAGTTTATTGTTTTGTTCATAGGTCTTACCTTTAGTCCAATAAGGAATTTTTTCACGATATGATACTGGATAATAGCCATTTGGATGTGTACCATTGCATGCATATTCCCAGAAGTCGCTAACATCCTGCTTAGCCCAATATTTTAGACCATGCTTCAACCAACGATAATAGTAAATTAAAAATGAAATTTTTTCTCGATTATTTGCAATTTCGTCAACTATACTTTGAAGAGACTTATCCTTTGGACGAAATTCTAATTTACGTGATTTCTTTAAATCTTTTTGAATTTGAGCGAAATCAACAAGCTCTTTCTTAATGTTTTCAACTAATAAGTTTCTAATTTCTTTGTTTTCCATAATTATAAAATATTTATTTGTTTATAATGATTTGATGTTCAATAAATCGCTTCTGTTCAATCAAAATGAACATCATAATAATGTTGAACAGATTTAATAAACAAATCTTATTTATGGAAAACCATCTTCAAAAATCTACCAGAACTGTTTCATAATTTTACTTAAATTTAATTGTTAATAAACTGAGGCTGCTCTTCCATTGAGCTATCAATTATATTGCAAACCGTGCAGGAATCGAACCTGCGTATTACCTCTCGTGATCCCAGTAGGACTCGAACCCACCTCAGCTGGTTTAGAATCAGCAGCACAACCTCTATACCATGGGACCAAATATAACATATTGGTACAACATTATGTTGACGAGGAAGGAATCGAACCTCCAACTGGACTTATCCGGAGTCACCGGCAGTTTTCCGCAATCTCGCCAATATTTGTGGAGTAAACTGGGAGTCGAACCCAATATTTCACGGGGTCACCCGCGCGTTATTTAAACCTAATGTAAAACTCGGTATCACGTTCATACCTATAAACCACTATTTTAACAATTACTCATTCTGATCTAAGTTCCAATGATCTATGAAATACAAACGCGTTTTGTACCATGCCATAGCTTGCCAGTCTTATTGTAAAGTTGTTAATGTATCCGTTTAACTCTTACCCCTGGTTTTGCACGGGATGAAGGAATCGAACCCACATCTTCGGTTTTGGAGACCGACATTCTACCATTTAACTAATCCCGTATTAAAAAATCGAGTAAATTTGCGAGCTACGGACTTTTGTTCCTTGCGTACTATTTTGTTGCGTTGCACCATATACATCCTCACGGTATGTAACACCTTTCACTGGGCTGACGGGAACGTTTAGATCCGACTAAGCTTCTAGCGATTGGCCGGCGTACAAAAGAAGTTTACCCCAGTTCCTACTCAGTGGCCTGTACTCGATTTATATAATTTCTATACTTATCACTGTATAGATAGTGTATATGACTTCCTCTGGCTTAGATGCTATTTAGTTCCTTATTTAAGTGCGACCTACTTGTTATACCACTTACGGTTTTTGTCCTCAATAGCATGGACTAACTCTAACCCGCACACCAGTGTCATGAACTATTCTCGGAAGTAGTTGGGCGGAGAGGAATCGAACCTCCATAATCAGGACCAAAATCTGATGTAATAACCATTATACGACCACCCAATATATTATGAATCTAAATCTAAATAAGATTCATCTACTATATCACCACAACATTCACAAGGTTCTGAAGAAATAACTTTATATTCTCCACATTGTTCAGTCAAACCTTGAAGAATATAATTTAATTGTTCATCGGCATTTCTTTTCATCCATTCATAAATAGCATCTATAACTTTAAGACGTTCTTCATGAGTCATATCAATTTCTTCTAAATCATCAACATTTAATGAAAATGCTGTACAACCTTTAACGTTATGTATAATCATTGTCTTCTAAATTAAATTAATAATTAAAATGGAATTTAACTCGTAACCAGCTCATAAAGTTGTAAAAAATAAAAAATGTAAAATCAAACAAACAAAATTATAAACTATTATGAAGTAACTCTACGATACAACAGAGAAATTCCAATATCTTTTGTCAAATCATTGACAGTCCACTTACTAAGTATGGGTTAAGATTGCTTACTGTTTGATAAATCCTAATTAAAGAAAATATCCCATGCAGACGTATCACCGTCACCTACGGTATTCCTGTACACGGCCTTAGCGTGCTTAAGCCTTGGGCATCTCTGATATCGGAGTTTTATAGCCTGTACCCCAGTTTTCTCCTTCGCAAGCTTTCCTAAAGTACTAACCCGCAAAGGCCAATTTCCAGTACTTAACTTTATAATCTCATACTCAGCAGTATGTTCTGTGTGGAGCCACCGGGACTCGAACCCGGGATCTCTGCGTGCAAGGCAGAAGTGTTAGCCAACTATACCATGACCCCAAATAAGGTAGTTTTTATATCATTAAAATGTTTAGTATCGAGGGAACTACCAAACCCATTAAATTATAAATTCAAAGGAACTCTCGATAAAAGTCCGAGAGTCGGATTCGAACCGACGTTTCTAAAATGTTTCATTTAGCGTTCTACCCCTGAACTACCCGACTAATTTATGTGGCAGTCGAAGTAACTCTTATCTACACCATTCAAACTTTTGTTGCGCAGGAGGGAATCGAACCCCCGGCACAAGGTTATGAGCCTTATATGTTACCTTTACACCACCGCGCGATATTAAATAAAAATTGGACGGATTATTACCGTTACCGTCATCACCTACACCTACGATTAGGAAACTCGTTTGAACAAATAATTTGATGTACGCTATATCAAATTTTATTCAGGGACGGAATACGTTACGTTGAGGCGCGACCTCTTTCGATGAGCCGGAAGTCAGATTCGAACTGACGCGTCCTTACGGATCATGATTACAAGTCAAGTGGAGTCGACCACTGTCCCATTCCGGCAAAATATTTTATGTAACAGGCGAAGAAAGTTGGTTTTTGGTAAAAAATGATCTTATTAAATTATTTCTTGAAGTAACTCTCTTCTACAACAATAAAATATCAATTCTAAGATTCAATGCATATTTCCGGTTAATTACTCCGGTCGGGTGGTCTGCCTCC
>Ga0326514_10001311_pt1 | contig 16270 bp, 26 predicted proteins | sample 3_2548_0518_D_FD_203653 | JGI IMG/M metagenome (GOLD analysis project Ga0326514, IMG submission 203653) | Bovine rumen microbial communities from UC Davis, California, United States - 3_2548_0518 | ecosystem: Host-associated > Mammals > Digestive system > Stomach > Rumen | place: USA...
CATTTAATATACACCTCCACTTCTAATTGGGTAACCTATCAATGTAAAATTTTTCTTCATTAAACTTCTTCTTGTTTGACAAAGCTTTGCTGATGGCTCTATCAATATCACTTCTGGATTTTAAATGATAATAATACAGGTCTTTATATGGAGTATTTAATCTGTCTATACGTCCCGCTGCCTGAACCATAACTTTATAAGAGTAGCTTTGTGAGAAAAATATAATAGTGTCGGTATGTATACAATTCCAACCTTCCGAACCAGCAGTATACTGTACAAGATACATCCAAGATTCTGTATCTGGAATGGGTTGGTGTTTATGTCCATTCCACTGAGCGACTTCGATTGCATTGTTGTAAGCTATATTTAACAATATGTCAAGTTCATAATCATAATTGTAAAATATAATTACTCTTGGGTGCTTTTCTATAATTTCAAGCACGGCTGTTTGTCTTGACTCATCCTCATTAACAATTCGTCGAAGTGTGTTACAGAATTCAGTGGCATTTTTTATTGGTTCGTCAGTATAAGGGTTCCATCGCTCTCTACGTACATAGAAATATTTTGTTTTGTCATAATCGACTGATATATTTTCATGATGTTGGATGGTCTGTCTTCTATCGTCCATATTGACAAGGATAGACCTTCTCAACCTAACCAATCGACCAGTACCAATATAACGATCGACTTTCTGATATGGCAGAAACGGACTGTAGACAATATGCTGATCTACAAAGTCTGTTTTGTTACGGTAAAACCCATTGGCTATAAATACCGGAATATAATCTTCCCACTTATCACCAGGGGTTGCAGTAAGAAGTATCCAATCGTTGTTATGAGCTATCTTTATGAATGATTTAGACCAGACTCCATAACCGACTACTCTTTGTTCGTCAAATATAAAAAAAGTACCCTTTATATCAGAGTACTTCTTAATATTATTCCACGAATCGATTGTTACTTCGGTGTCTTTTATTAAAAACCTCGCCAGTTCCTTCTCCCACTCAAGGTCATCCCTCTTCTTTGCTGTGGTTATGATGTATAGAGGTTTTCTGTTTGGTATTTTCTTAAATTTTCCACCTCGAAGAAAATCCCACGAACCGCCTTGACAAATATAATAATAGGATAAAGACGTTATACTCTTCCCCGATCCCACATCACCACATAAGATACAGCCATTCTTCATACGTTTGACCGCATCTATTTGATCATCATATAGCTTCATTTCTCATCGCTCCTTAGAAACACATCATTTGTTTCGTATTTTTTTATATAATCAAACCCCTCATCACAAAAATCCTTTACGAGGACACACACTACATGGTGACTATAACCAGAGTGACCCTGGCTATCAAATTCTTTATCTATAGTTTCATAATCAACGCCATCTCTAAGTAGCTTAATGATCTTAAGTGCACAAGCAAGCTCAGAACCTTGATACATACCATCTACACTTCTCGGGACTATGTTGTCCCATTTTTTATGATACTTTTTTGCCAGAACTTTATGTCCTCTTTCTTTAAGGTTTTGTATGAGTTTAGGCTTGTTCTTCTCGAACTCCTCAGCCTCTTTCTTTTTCTTTTCTTCCTCTTCCTGTAACTTCTTAATAAATTCTTCATGGCTCATACCTGTTATTTTAAGATATGCCGCGTCGATACTGTCATCCGGCTCTATAATATTCTCGTTAAAATATACGCCAATATCGAGACCTCTAAAATGCCAAGCTTTTCTCGTGTTAAGTGCTATATCCAAATCCCAACCAAGATCCGCTTCTATAATCGGGTAGAAATTTTCAATTTCTTCTGCCAATTTCTCAATTTCTTCGAGATCACCACCTAATTTTCTAACCCTGTCAGCAAGTTTCTTTAATCTTTCTTTATTATCAATTTCTTTAAGCATACTTTTTCTCCTTTCAAAAAGTCGGCTGTTTCCCGCGCAGATGTTGTGTTTGGAATGGGGGGGGAGATGCACAAATTCCAATAGTTACTGGGACATTTAACCGCTTGGCACCGACAAAATATCATTTGGTTTCCCTAACGTTTTTCATTATTAAACACTGTTGGTTTCGGATCTTCCTTGTCAAGACTATAATACATAAGTAAAGCCTGCTCTAAATCAGCCTTACAAATTTTTCTCTGGATTCTTTCCTCACACCAAGGTTTAATAGTTTCAAATATAAAGTTGTCAACGTCTTCTTTGACTTCTATACTAATTAGATTGATGTTTGAGTGTATTTTTTCGGCTGTAATATTTATCCCACCTGGAATATCAGTAACTTCAACATTTTTGAACATTGGCTTAACACCAAATTTATCATACAACCATTCCTTATGTTTCTCAGTATCAAATTTCACTTGTGGGGCACTATAACGCATATTTAAAAGTCTTTTGATGTCGTCTCTTTTTATCTCTAACTTCCTAGCCCTATCAGCCAAATTATTCAAATACTCATCCATATTATCAGAATCAATATAAGGGATATTTAAAATATCATCTGCTAATGAATAATCGGCAAACACTCTATCCCAGAAATCCTCTTTCATCCAAGGGTCGTCTGATTTAATATCACTTGCATTTTCTATATCCATAGTATCTTTCTCCTTAAAACTGTCTGTGATTCCTTTCGATAACGGTTCACCAACGACTTCCACTAGTTCTTTACAAGTAAAGTCCGTATTTCGTGCTAGTGTATTAGAAAACTCCCCAGCAACATCAGGCACTCTTTCAATTTCTTTTTTCATATTAATCCACCCTATCAAAGCCGGAATACTTATCAGCAAATACATCCTCGTCAACGGTTATGTAGATAGCCTTAAGGTATGCTGATATACCAGTATTTCCACCCTGTGACCACTGATGAGGATTAATAACAACATCAGCTCTCAAAATATCAGCGTAGTCAAGCTGGCCAACTGTTTCTTCAGTAAGCGGAACAATCTTATTACTATTAGTGAGAACCATCTCGATCTTTGGTGCTCTTATTTTATATGACACATTAACCTTTAAATAGTTAAGTGCATCGTCACCCTCTTCTCTAGGTGGTCGGATCTTTACATTCCAACCATCAGCTGTAAGTCGATCTACGAGTTCTTCATCTTCAATTACCACGCAGAAGTTTCGATCTCCGGGTCTGTTAAATCTGCTCTCTCTTCCTGAAAAGTTTCTAAATATAAGTCTTGCATTCTCAATATTAATAACGTTATTCATTTTTTTTAATCTCCTTCTTCTTTAATTTTGAGTCATATTATTTCTTGTAAATAGACTGGTTTTCCGTCTTTAAAATCCGGTCTGATGTACGGCTCCTCAGATACAAACCACTCAAAGTCTCCATAAGAAGCTATGGTATGAACTGCATCAGTAACCAACTCGTTGTAATACTCGTGATCAACGTCAGCGTTCTTTCCAAGGTTTCTGACAATTTCGGATTCGAGCCAACGATAACCTTTTGTACCCGTTACCGAGTTGTATTTGGTGCTTCCATCCCAATCAGTCATTTCTCTAACTAATATTCCGCCACCACAATTAGGTTTAATTGGTGTAAATTGACCAATCCTACCGACAAAGTGATAATCATGCCCATCGGCTATCTTCGGTCTTAAATCGGTCATAGCCATTTCATAGGTCGTATCTGAAATTTCACCTTTGCGAAATTGGGTTCGTATTTTTGAATACTCTTTTTCCAATGCTGATACATCCGGAAGATTTTCGTTCATATCAACATAGATAGAACCAGATTTGACCTCCTTAACTTCGCAAAGATCTTCAAATATAATTTCTTCTTTACTGAAGAGTGTCTTGAAGACATAAGGCACAGCAAATTGAGTGCCAGTTGCAGTCCACTGACCACCTTTCTTCTTATTATCACCAGGGACATAACCATACATATCCTGACATTTATCAGCAGTAGCATACTTGGCAATATAAACTGCATCATTAACAAGACACATGCGATCGTACGTAGCCTCATGTTCAAATGTGTAACCATACCTAGCACCCATTTCCATAACGAAGTCTATAATCTCTGGTGTGGCGTCTGGGATCTTTATTGAGTCTGTTTTAATATGAGCCACTATGAATCCCTGCTCCTGAACAGCATGCTTAAGATCAATCATAAACAGAGCACCGCGCTTAGCTACTATGTTGTCAATATTTCTAGTGTCTCTAAACGCATTATCAAAGTTTGCTGAAGTCAATCCATAAACTGAGTTGATAGCCGTCTTTAATGCATTTGCCAATTGCTCAGAAGTTATTTCTCCATCTATTACTTTCTGAATATAAGGAGTCAACTTACCATTAAGCATCCTATTAACTTCTTCCCATGCCTCGTGCTTAATACGAACACGTCCGTACACAATTTCATGAAATCTTCTTGTAAACTCCGGACCAAATATAACCTCAGCCATAGCACTATGAGGATGCATTGAAGTTACATCCAGCAAAGCAACGTCTCCATACATACCGGGTTCAGAATAGACATAGCCGCCTTCACCAACTTCCTCATCTCTGTATGTAGACTTACCGTTCTCGTACTTATAGCCAGGGAAGTACGGAAGAATGGATCTAGCCTCTCCATGAGGTGCTTCCATCATCTTAGGAAATACCTCTTTCAAGAATATCATTGTATCCTCGTCGAGTTCCCTTACTGGCTCTGCTAAGTTTCTGTAGTGGAACTGGCTCTGCGGTTTTCGATTCATACCAAATATAATTCTCTGGGTGAGACTATTTGTCGTATCGTTAACAGTTGCCTCTGCCAAATCTGCCAAAATCTGCCTTGCGGTCCAGTCAGAAGCCAAATAATTAAAGGCTGCTTCTGTAGCAATAACGTCGTTATCACAATACTCAGCAACCTTAAGCCATAATTCTTCCGGAACCGGTTGATCCCAAGGAAGACCTAATTCTTGATGGTGAATCCCCATCTTAATTTCAAGTTTCTTAAGCGACATTTTGTTTCCAGCAGAAGCAAAGTCATAAACATCTGTATAAGAGATATTATAAGCTTCTCCAAAGAAACAATGTTTATCACCAGATATAATTTTCTGAGATAATTTATATAACTGCTCGTTCGTATAACCCATAAGACGAGCATAGAGGATGTGATTATCGTAACGTCTACAGTTAAAACCTACAAGTCTGAATCTAATAAGCTCCTCAATTTCAGCAGGTGTCGGGTTAATCATCCTTACAACAGAATTACCTTCACCTTGTTTTTTCCAATTGACAAGAAATAGATTTGGAAATACCTCCACATCATAAAATATAATTGGACCTTCCTCGTCTACAGGATTTGAGGCGTCTTCAGACTTAAACTTCATTCTATCTATTGCCTTTAAGCAATAATCGCTTTGATGACTACTATTAGCAGCGAATGTTATGATTGCCGATCTCATATCCGACACGTCATAATGTAAACCACTATTGTAGGCGTCATCTAATATCTTTACTATAAAGTCGATACTTGGCTTTGTTCCAGGATGAAATTCTTTATTCAAATTTCGTATAATCATAGAACGTAAACCTTTCTCAGACTTAATAACATCAAAATCTACCATATTCTTTTTCTCCTTCTTTAAAGGTAGCCCAGATGAAATTACTGCAATCGGTAAGTTACAGCACTTAGTCAACATTCTTCTAAGTGAACTCTTACCGTTAAACACCTTGATTTCAATATGTTCATCATAGATTCTGGAAAGCTTTGAAACGTCTCCTGAATAAATATAATGAAGATGTATTCCAGAACCAGATTTAGACAGCTCTGCATATGTACTGGGGAATCTGCTAGCCGCCTCAAGATTTTTTTCAAATGACTTTTCGCCATCTTCTCCCGGAATATCAAAATCAATTACTATATGGTTTAGTGGAACTTTCACATAGTGCAACTTTGACGTATCGAGATCGGACAGTTTGCTTGTAACATTATCCCATTCCATTTGCGGAATGCCTTTTTGAGAAGCATATTGGGCTGGGCAATCGCCAAGTTCATCATCAAGTATTGATTTTTGTTTTTTAAACTGAATATAATTCTCGCCCTTATGCTCCTCTTCTTTCTTTTTCTCCTCTTCAAATCGATCTTTCCTAAAATATAAATAGTAAGACCGTACTCTAGTTCCATCTTCCAACTGATGACGATCTTTATACTCCTTAAAATATGCTTTAAGCTCTTCCTTAAACACTCTCTGTGAGAATGGATAAGCGATCTTTGCATCTTCGACATACACTTTATACATTTCCCATGCCTGCTTAAGAGTTACACCATCTTCTCTTGAAAATATAATGTAAGAGTCAAGCACAAAATTGTAGAAGTCATTAGATGCTGACAACATATGTAACGGAATATAATCGTCATAATACTCCGGATTAGCCTTATACACATCAAGGCAATGTTTTGCAATAGCACCAAGTTCGAACTGAACCTGTTTGATACATTTGTTATACTCTCTAATACCAAGCCTTTCTCCTGATGGTGTTACATCAATAAGACGTCTTATAAGTCCAGACTTAGCGTCCGTAATCTTTACAGGTTTGTTTGTACCCATGAAGAGAAACGTCTTAAATCTGTTAGCATAAAGCGACTTATGTTTCTCATTAACAGTCATCATCTCGTGAGAGACTAAACTATTTAATCGAGTATTATCTTCAATTCGAGATAAGTCACCGTCATGCTGTATTGCGACTAACGGATTTGCCCTAAATGCTTCCAGAGCGAAAGCGTTAGAGGCTGAACCAAGAGCTTTAGCATCAAATACTGAATAATACCCATCAAACAACTGCTGGATAATATTCAAGATAGTTGACTTACCTGAACCTGGCTCGCCATATAGAACTATGAACTTTTGAAGATACTTCGAGTCACCTGAGACAATAGCACCGATAGCCCACTCAAGCTTATGTCTTTCCTCATCAGAATATAATGTTCCGATTAATTTGTTATAAGCCTCGATACTACCATCTTCAAGCGGATATGAAAGACGTTTACTTGCATAATCGCCTTTATTAATTGGATCATTTGAAAATATAATCTTTTCATCTAACATATGGAAGTTGTCTCTCATTTGTTTTTGACAATACTTATGGAATCGATCCATAGAACCAGAGTCACTATCCCACATGTATAGAACTTTAATACTGAACTCAAGGAATTTTGCTCGATTTTCTTCCGCGTACTTATCAAGCTCGCGGTCGATCAATAATCGAACAGTGTCCTCTTCCGTGGACCACATACCGCGTTCTTCATCCCATATTGCATAGAAATCACCACCTCGAACCATCAAGTCATCTGACTTTTTAATGATAAATTTCGGATAGATTTCAAGCAACCCTCTCTTTGGGCTACGCGTTGCTATTTTAAGAAAATCTAACATCAACTTTCTCCTTTATTCTGGTTCTCCATTTCTTCTTTCATTTTTACAACGTCATTTGTCATCGCTATAAGATAGCCAACAATAAAGAGATTAAAACCAATCTGTCTCTTTTTAAATTTCTTAAGACTACGTATCTCCTTACCAACCTGTAAAAAAGCGTTTGTAAGTCCGTTATCCATTCTGATTAATGTTTTTAAAATATCACAATTATTCATATGTTTTCTCCTATTCCTTCTCATTTTCATTTAACCACCACATCAATTGACACCAAATATCAACATCCCGCATGTCTCTTGGAGGGCGTTTCAATGTAAACAACCCTCCGGCACCATTACTGGAATACTGCCTATTCAACATGAGATCGACACAATGGTCTACATACATGGCATCATACTTAATTACAGCCTGACTATCCAAAGCCATAGATTTGATCATACTCCAGAACCAAATATGAGTTCTATTACCGTACTCAGAATTAGACATGATAGTCTCTTCACACCTATCTGCTAATGCAACCATCATCTCAAGTACCGAACACGGACCGTTGTCTAGTCCGACTGCTATTTGAGTGTCTTTGTAGCCATTTCTCACTCCAAAGACATATCTGAGATTAATACCATCTTCGAAGCGGTTTCCGTCCATTTCTAATGAGAAGGTGAATTCTGTTTCGTGTAAACGGCGAAGTAATTTTCTGTATATGTCTTTCCTAGAAGGAGGTTCACATACCAAACTACAAAGCCAGTCAAAATATAATTCACGCATCTCGTTTTCCATATCAGAAATCCTCCAAAATCCTCAATATTTCATAATCCCCCTTGAGTATGTCATTTCTTACATATACGACATCACAACTCGGATCTTCAAATCCATTTAGAGCATCTCCTATAATTTCTTCTATCTTATCCTCTTCGATAACATCCTCATTATCATCAGTTAAAGTACCATTCTGATAATACTGGAATGTAATCTTGTCGTAGTCCGGATTCTCATTATCAAACTGATCCTCGTTTATTGTATAAGCAACCATGTCCGGTTCTTCCTCCTCTTCTTTATTAATTTCTTCTTCTTTTTGAACATAGCCGTTTTCTTCAAGAACAGTTTTATACTCTGATAAATCCGGCTTCTTCTGTTCCTCGGCTACCTTTTTGCGCTCCTCGTGACGAGCTTCGTAATACTCTTTTACAGATTCAATCTCAGAATCCAATATTTGTTCGTATTTATTTTTTGTAACTATGTAAGCTACACCAGCTCCAACAACAGTTCCAAATATAAACGAAATAATGTTATTCTTGTTCATTATTTATTTCCTCCATATTATTATTTAAAGTTAATATCGTTAGTCCTTTAATAAAGAACACACCAGCAAGCGCCGCTAAAGTAAAACCTACTGCTTCTTGCATAAAATAACCTCCGAATAGTTAACTCCATAATCTAAAGCTTCCGTATGATTATTGAAAAAAATATCAATTCGATTGCCATTTATAGCTCCGCCACAATCCTCGGCTATATAATGCTTCCCATCAATAATAATCTCGGATCCGTAAGGTATTACTGATGGATCAACGGCTACAGTTCGTCCTTGTATGGCGTGAGTACCAGTCGCGGTCATACAGTCGTTTTTTCCACAACAAGAAACACACCCACAGTAACCGGTTATTTTAAATTCTCCTAAAAATATAAATGGGGACTCTAATACATTCACGTCTGAATAATTAGCAGCCCCTTTAACCGGTTTAGTACTGTATATTTGCTGAGTAATCTCGGATTCGTAATGGTCGTCCATAATTTTCCAAAGATTCCATTTTGCATAATCCTTATCTGATAAATTCTTATTATTCACATCTATTGTAGACGCCACTAACCAAAATATAATTATTACCGCAACAGCAATACAAAAGTCTTCAATTTTCTTCATAATTACCCTCCTGTCCATGGAATAGCCATGGAAAATCAAAATAGTCTCTATAATAGTTTCCACAGCCAATTCCATTTAGACCGTCGAGTCATATTCTGTTTACAATATTGCCTTCGCAATTGAAGTCCAATAATATAACCGGCTCAAGACCATTAACAAATCTTCTGTTCTCACGAGAATACTCGTGAATCCCGAAATCAATAACATCATCTGTATCAGGATTAGATGGGTCATAAATCCAACCACATACAGCTCCGATACTCGTTCTTGGAATATCAAGTATGTCATATACTTCATTTAAGAATACGTGACCGTTTGCTTTTAACAGGTTGTTGAAATAGTTTTGTTGACTTATTAGGAATTGTAGATTATATTCGGGACTCTTTGTCCATTCTCTTGATGATTCGTCAAAGAATTTAGCGTAAGGCGAATTAATCTTATCGCCAACTACTTCAACATCTTTTTTAACTTTCTTTTTCTTTCCATCCTCTGTTACAATCTCTTCTTCAACTTTCTGTTTTTTAATATTGTAAAGAAGCTCTTTATCAACCTCTTCACCAAATCGTTCAACCACATTACCTCTGTAGTCTTTGAATGATGATTCAAGTGCTGTATAAGCTGCTCCAAGTATCGCATTTCTTCTAGTCATAATATTATGCGATTTAAGTATTGCAGTGGCTGATATTACACTAATAGTAACCGTCGGCAAATATAATTTTGCTGCAGCGAGTCCAGTTTTTACTTTAAGCATTCTTATAGCCTTTTTAGCCGTCTCTTCATCATAACCTTCTTTTTCAGCGTCCGGGCTCTGAACATACGCCTTGACATTCTCAATATCTTCGTTCGCCTTATCTACGAGTTCCTGTAACTGTAATGTAGCCTTACATGCTGTGACCGTGGCAACTACAAACCCAGCTATTCCGCCAATCACTAATAATTCTGGCGACATTTTTTTTGTTTTTGTTACGGCTTTAGAAGCCATTCTTACTAATTCTGTTTTCATAAATATAATTCCTCTCTTTCTCAATCTATTGCTCTTGGTGTTGAAAGTTTAATCATGTATCCACCACCGGCTCTAACAATTGCAGCGCCTTCTAATGAAGTCCAACCAAATCTAACATCTGTGTGACTTCTATGATCAATATTACAAAGATCATATAAATCAGCCACTCTGACAACCTGATACTCTTCTAAAATAAAATATAGATTGTCCATTACAGCCTCAGCCTCGCCACGAGTACCTAATATAACATTTTCAAATTGGTAGGCTGTATTTACTCTAGGCGGTTCTGGCTCTCGTTTGTTTCCATAATAAGATCCATATGATACATACGAACCAGTTCCTTTGTAATAACTCCTTCTACGTCCGCTGACTGAACCGTTTAAAGCAATGTCTACTGCATCCTGAATAAAACCCTTAATTGCAGGAATCGCGATATCATTCAAAATATAACTTTTCAAGTCAGTAGTGTCGTTTGGTATGAACAAAGTAGCTAACTTCGATCCGAAGCTTGGTTTTTTTGTGGTTGCATTAGACACCACAGGCTGAACCCTTGGCTGTTCTTTAGTAGCTTCGTTTTCAACATTACGCTTAGCCGCATAAGAATTGTTAGGGTATTTTTCATTTTCTACTCCCATTTTTCTCCTTTCACCCAACCTCAACTATCTTACCAGGCAATGTAACTTTTGACGCTGGTACGAGGTTATGGGATTTTTTATATTGATAAGTGAGATTGGATCGTGCCTTTTTCTCACTTTCAGCAGTGGTTTGACCAGTCCATTTATTAGATATTATCTTGCCAAATATCATTACTGGACCGCTATATTCATAAATCATAAATATGATTCCTCCTAAACAAAAAAAAGCCAGAGCCCTTGCGGACCCTAGCTTAATGCCAAACTCAAAATCATTTCCCTTCTTCAGAGTTGTCATCATCAATGAAGTCGTTAAAATCATCATCCTGATGGTCCTGAAGTTTCGCCTTTATCTTTCCTTTAAGTTCCTTAGCTTTGCCCCAGCCAAACTTAACCAAATTAACCACTCCATATGCGGCTAAACCGGCTACTGCTACTGCTACAGCTACGTCACCTTTTGAAAAGTTTTCGTTTGTCTCAATTTCAGTAACTTCATTTACCTCAGGTGTTTCAAATTCAATTACATTGTTCTCTTCCATAATAATTTCCTCCTTAAATTAAAATATAATTATTGAGTTTCCTCATAAAATAGCTTGTTTTTTACGCGGATAAACACTGATCATTAAAATCGTTTATAAATCTGCATAATTGATCATCATTCGCGTTCTCCAGATAATAATTGATGACAGCATTTTTTATATTTTTTATGGTTTTTGCCCCAGCTTGTGGAAATTTATCAAGACGATCCCATTTTTCTATAATGTCACCTATTGTGCTTAACTTAGCTCTTTTGAGCACGTTATACGATCTCCCATCGTTAATATTTAACTCTTCGATTGACACTTTGCTTAATTTTTCTACATTTTTTATCGTAATTTTCATAATATTTTTCTCCTTTTAATTATAACTATACCTCGGCGCTATAGATACGTCCGTATCAAGCACCAGACAAGGTCTTCCGTCTGGCATTGTAACAGCTCTAAACTCCGCTGCTTCGCCAACATATATTAGGCCATCGTTAATATTCCAACCAAGTTGGTCACCCATTTTAGTTGGCGCTAAATTTATCTCGTCATACAGATCGTTCACAGATACCCACATCTCATTCATTAATCTATAATTTAGATTATTCAAAGCTCTACGAACCGTTTCTATAGAGGATTTAAAATACCGACTACTGTACGGATCATAAAATATGGTATCACCAGCCCCAGTATTAAAAATATCATTTTCAGATACCACAGGATGGTTAGCCACTTGATCTTTTGCGATGGCATCTTTAACTTTCTCCTCAGACTTATCGCCAAGGATCTCTGTTACTTTCTGCTTATACTCTTTGAAGTTATTCTCCGAAAGAGCATATGCAGCCATAAGTGCAGCTTGTCTCTTATGATCTATTTTTCGCGCACCGACAATGCAACCGATTCCTACGCCGGCTGATAAAGCGACCGGAATATAATTAACTCCAACTGTCTTTATCACTTCCGGAGTTGTTAATTTGGAACCTTTACTATTCTTAGCATCTTCAATCATCTTTACTGATTTAACTGTAACCTTAGCCGATTCAACAATAGAACCGACTAACGATACAACTCCAATGGCTGTTAAAATATCAGGCGAGTTCTTCTTTGCCCATTGCTTTGATACTGCTATTAAGTTTTTGACATTCATAAAATATTAATCCTCCTTTTTCATATATTCGGCTATTCTTGCATCAACGAGTTCGTCAATTTTAATAGCGTCTGCCTTCTCAGTAAGCATTGGTGCTACAAGTTCTGTAAACGCTAAACCTGCTACAGCCGCTACAAAACCTAAAACCCTTAGAGTTCCTGATTGATAGAAAGCTTTTTTCATATGTTTAATCCTCCTTTAATTGTGGTCCTTCTTTAAATAACAAGCAGTTGTTGTAATCGTCTCCACGAGAATCTGTGTAGCCATTCTTATTACTTGCATCTCTTTTGAGTGCTACTTCTCCACTAAAATTGTAATTACAACTAACATTTACGGTTTTATACGTACCATCTTTCTGTTTTACTCTTACCGGCCATCCGATAGGGTGCTTTGAATGGTACTCACATTTCAGACACTTCTTTTTGTTAAATTTTGGCTTATTCACTTAAATCCTCCTTAAGAAAAAAAGAAGAGTCCGTAGACTCTCCTTAAGTAGAATGTTATACATTAAATATTTCATATAACATTTCTAAAATTTCATTATCTGTCATATCCATATCCTCCTTATAATTATTCTTCATAAAGAGGCTTGCATAATTTGCGGATTCGGATCAAATATAATTTGAAAACACATCTCACCTTCAAACAGCATTGGCATACAGTTAATATTTAACCAACTAACATCCGACGCAATCCAACCAAGATGCATACCAGTAGGAATTCTAGGAAGATGCAGAAAATCAAATATATCATTTAACGTGACTGATCCGCTAGTAACAAGTTTTTTATTAGCTAAATATGCTGCCTGTAAAATACCCTCACGTTCAAAGAACCTATTTCCGTACGTATCGTAAAACAGTAACAGGTTCTCTTCGTCCGTAGGAGGTGTCATAAACTCAGCCATCCTCATACGAGGTCGATTAACTCCTATCATCAGAGTGTATCACCTCGTTAACTTCTTCACAGAATTTCTTAGCTCCTGCAAATGGTACATATTCAATACGTCCAGACTCTCGTTTAAAACCCATTGAGAATCTATCACCTTCAAGTAATTTACCCATTGTTATGCTAATGGTAGGATCATAATCTTCTTTACCAGAGTTGTACCCCCATTTGTAAGAAGAATAACTGGTTAAAATATTACCAGCAATTATCAACGCAGCAGCACCAATAAACTCTTTGTTTTCTTTAATCCAGTTTTTGATTTTATCATCCTTTGTTGTTAGAATATACCTAACATCGCAATCTCTAAGCTTAAGCTCATCTGCGATCTCAGAAATAGTGCGTCCTTTCTTTTTTAATTTTTCAGCCTTTTTTCTAAGCTCTGTTACATTTCTTATTTGTTCGTAATTTTTCATGGTGTTTTCCTCCTTATTTGTATAAAATATAAATGGTTATTGAACCATTTTCTTTCTCTTCCGTTTCAAATGTGATTGGTTTCCTGATACATCGATTATTATTATCAGGATTCCATTTAACATCAAACATTTCGTAAATATCATTGAGATATATGTAACCGAGAGCGGTTATTATAGTATTGAAATATCGTTCCTCCAGTTGAATAAAACACTCATTCCATTCAGGGGTATCATTCCATTCCTTAGATTCTTTGTCAAATTTGATCGAGTCTATTAACTTAGTGTCACAACCCTCATCCTCGTGATAAATTTTCTCCATAACTTAAATCCTCCTTAAATAAACTTAAATATAATTTGAAAAACAAAAGAGAAATAGTAAGGGAATCGAACCCTTGTCTCCGGATATTGTCCGGTGCTCTTACCAACTGAGCTAACTACTCTCCATTACAGTGTTTGTATTTTTCGCGGATCATAAAAATATTTGTTAAGTATTTCTGATTTGTACTGACGTAAAACATCATTAACTATCTTATCTGAGTCATACCTCTTCAAACATCCATCAACAAAACCTCTATATTGAACACGATAGTGACCTATATCATCTCTGTAAATATCAATATTCAGAATGTCAGAGTAATTATCCACTCTTACTGAGATAGACGCATTACGTATTTGACTCTTAAGTTTCTTATAAATATTTTTGCAGACTATTTCACTAGCCTCGTAATATGCTTCTGTATTTGACATAAGTTCCCCCTTTATAAGTTTTTCCATATGTTAAATTGTAGAATGGTTTTGTGTCATGGTGATATCTCATATTACTCTTTTTTTTATTTGCATTATATCGCTTACCACCGCAAATATAAAGAAAAAAAACAAAGAGAATCCGTAGATTCTCTAAGTTGACCCATATAATCAAGGTCTTATCTTATTTCTAATATTTCTAAACGTGTCAGAAGTATAAGTACCCTCCTCTTCAAACTTAAATCCTCTTCCAACCATTATAGCGTAAAGTGCTAAAGTTCCAGCGCCGATCGCAAGTTGTCCAAAATCCTTCACATGCTGCAAGATATTTTGCCTCTTTTCAGATTTTTGGTGTTCTCGCTCAAGTTCGAGTTTTGTTTCTTCCTTCGCTGCTTCGAAGTCCAAATTGTTCTCGTTTTTAAGCTTCTCTACCTCAATCTTATCGGCTTCGTTCTTGAGTTTGTAAAGAATTTCGACCCCGCGTGTCGCCTCCTTTAGTTCCTCACCTTCAAGTTTTTCGAGACTTTCAAGTTTAGAAAGTAATACCTCTTCTAATTTTTCCTTATTATCCATTAATAAGTACCTCCTTTATTTTTTAGTCATAATAGACCTTGATTTGTTCGCGGTTTTTAGTAGTACATACCTTGAGTTGTATATTTCATCGATATTTGTAGTGATTTGTAGTAAAAATGGCTGATCATTATCGATCGAAAAATCGACTATAAGATATCCTTTTAGTAATCGTACGTACAATACTGCAAATATAACAAAACAAATTATCAAACCAACAAGTAAACCTATCCAAAACATTGGAATTACCTCCTTTCAAAAAAAACAAAAGAAAACGCCCCTTGCGGGACGTAATCTTTAGATTTCTTTAACATATATTCCATAAGGGTTATCCTTAGGAATCAAATTAACAAGCTCCATAAGTGATTCTTCTGGTATCTCGCCACGTTCCATACTCTTTCGTCTTTCAATCCTACCTTCTTGCGTTATCTTCCATGGCAAGCGTTCCTCCATTTCTATGCTTGTATATGTATACTCACATAATTCCCAGAACCTTGACAATAGTTTTTTCGCACTTCCGTACGATTGACTAGCTCTACCTGGCTCGTAGTAATAACCAACCTCTACTTTTACTTTCTTGTCTTCCATAATAATTTCCTCCTTTTGAATATTGTTTTTAGTTCCATAATAGAAGTTGTATATGTCGCGAAAAACAAAAAGCCAGAGTCCTTGCGAACCCTAGCTTAATGATCAAAAATCATCAACCGGAATATCAAAACAACTATCTCCAGTTTTTACGTTCTTAATCTCTGGTTTATCTTTTTTAAATAATTTTGGAAGATCAATCCATCCAATAGAAATCATATAAATCAGCCATCCGATTGTGCTTATCGCACAACAACCAACAACCATCTTTCCATAAGCTTTCCATGTAATTGGTTTCTCTCCAAATTCCTTAATTTTACCAAACATCTTCATCATAATAATTTTCCTCCTTTTATAAGAATGTTGTTTTAGTTCCATAAAGGAGTATGTATTTTTCGCGTAATAACAAAATATCATTAATTACGGTATCAAAA
>Ga0326514_10001314_pt1 | contig 16224 bp, 12 predicted proteins | sample 3_2548_0518_D_FD_203653 | JGI IMG/M metagenome (GOLD analysis project Ga0326514, IMG submission 203653) | Bovine rumen microbial communities from UC Davis, California, United States - 3_2548_0518 | ecosystem: Host-associated > Mammals > Digestive system > Stomach > Rumen | place: USA...
TATGCGATAGGATATTTCAGCCTGATCGATGTATGGAGCATATACCACAAGCCAGCCCCCAACATTTAAAGCTTCCATCACCTCTTCAAATATCTCGAAAGGTTTGGGCAAATCCAAAAACACCAGGTCGATGTTGTCCTCATCGATTCCGTCCTTTATGTTCTGGTTTTTGACATGAATGTTTGTTATGCCGAAGTTTTCAATGTTCTTTTGGGCAACATTTGCAAAGTCCTCACGTATCTCATATGTAAACACCTCACCTTCAGGCCCGACAACATTTCCAAAGTTCAGTGCTATGGCACCGGCACCTGTTCCGGCATCAACCACACGTGAACCTGCCCCCAAACCGGAATGCGCCAATACCTGGCCGATATCCTTTTTGATGAGTATTGAGCATCTCCTGTCCATGATGTCGATGAAATCATTGATGTTGGGTTTCATGATTTTGAATGTGTGGTCAAGGTGGCTTTTCACTTCATCACCAACCTCAGCACTGTCCAATACATCCGCTTTTATGATTCCCAGATCGCTTTGAAATTCCTCACCGGGCTTCAAGACATACTTTTTTCCACGTTCATCTAAAATCATCTTCATTGCTCTATCTCCGCCAGTCTTTTAACTCTTTTAAGTGAATCCGGATGGGTGGATAACAGTTCCATCAGTCCGTTTTTGCTTGAAATCTTAATGTCTGAATTTGCAAGCCTTCTGAGTTCCTCATCAGAGATTTTACCGTCACCGTCAAAGTCAATTTGACTGAAATCTGTAACGTCGTGCTTTGCATTGTTGACGTCATTTACAAAGAATGCCCTGTTTGTATTTACCTCGGCAATTGTTTCATCGCTGCATCTTGCAGCGCCGTAGGACAGTTTATATAATGCAGATACGAGTGCTGCCGGACGGTTTCCAAACTCGACACTTGCTGCATCCGCATAGTATTCACGGGTTCTTGAAATGAACAGCACCAGTAGCTGTCCAATCAGATAAAATACATATCCAAGAATTCCGATAATGAATCCTCCGCCATTCTCATTGTCTCCTGAAAATATAAATGACAGTGCAATGTAATAGCAAATCATCGGAATTACGCTTACCGCCGCAGTTACTGCCATGTCATTGTGTTTGATATGACCCATTTCATGACCTAAAACCGCTCTCAGCTCGTCACGGTCAAGCAATCCAAGTATCGGACGGGTGATTGCAATGTGTCCGCTTCTGCTTGTTCTTCCGTATGCGAATGCATTTGGAATGTTGATTTCTGACAATCCAATTTCCGGTTTTGGAACGCCCGCTGCATCGGAGAGCTCCTGAACCATCTGATGAATGTGAGGAGCTTCCGCTTCGGACAGTGGCCTTACATTCATTGATCTTTTAACAAGACTTGGCCCATACCAGTACTGTGCAAAAGTGATTAACAAGCTTATTCCCATGTAGAAATACCAGCTGCTTATGCCTAAATACCATCCTGCAAGGGAAATTAAAAAATAAACAATTGTAAACATTAAAACGGATGTCAATATCATCCTGAATCTTAATTTCCATCTGCCTTTCATTTTTAACACCTATTGATATTACTTTTCAAATGCTCGGTTTAATTATATATAAATTGGATTTCATATATTAAAAAAGTTAATCCAAAAAATAATTTAACAACAAAGTATAAAAATATTACTATAAAAAAATGGTGATTAAATGAGCGGACCATGGGTAGAAAAATATAGACCACAAAAATTAGAAGACATTGTAGGACAAAGGCAAATCGTAGCAAGACTGGAAAAGTATGTAGGGGAAGGAAGCATGCCTAACCTTATGTTTACAGGTCCTGCAGGTGTCGGTAAAACAACCACAGCCTTAGCACTAGCTAAAACCATTCTAGGAGAATACTGGAGAAACAATTTTAAGGAATTGAATGCCTCTGATGCAAGAGGAATCGATACCGTCAGAAACGAAATAAAAAGTTTCTGCAGATTGAAACCAGTTGGCGCTCCATTCAGGATAATATTTCTGGACGAAGTGGACAACATGACAAAAGATGCTCAGCATGCCCTTCGTCGTGAAATGGAAATGTATACAAAAACCGCTTCATTTATACTTTCATGTAACTATTCATCAAAAATCATCGACCCAATACAGTCAAGATGTGCAATATTCAGATTCGCTCCAATCAAAGGAGAGGAAATCAAAAACCGTTTGAAATTCATCTGTGAAAACGAAGGATTTGAGGCTGATGATAAAGGATTGGAATCAATCGTTTATTTTGCTGAAGGGGATATGAGAAAAGCAGTGAACGTCCTTCAGGCAGCTTCAGTGGAAGGCGAAGCAATAACCGAAGACTCCGTTTATGAAGTCGTGTCCAAAGCAAAACCGCAGGACATTGGAAAAATGATAAATTCTGCATTGATGGGAGACTTCATGGGTGCCCGTAACATATTAAGAGAAACCATGGTTTTACAGGGAACAAGCGGAGAGGACATGGTTACCCAGATTTATCAGGACGTTTCCAAAAGAGTTCTTGATGGAAAAATGGAAGCCAGCATTTACATGGATTTAATTGAAGCAATAGCTGAATGCGATTACAGGATAAGAGAAGGATCAAATCCAAGAATCCAACTTGAAGCACTACTTACACAATTCTTATAAGGTATAGAAATGTTATGGACTGACAAGTACCGACCGCAAAATCTTTCACAAGTGGTCGGCAATAAAAAAGAGATTAAGATAATCACAGACTGGGTTAATGCATGGAAAAACAATGACCCGCAAATTCCACTGCTTTTAGTTGGACCTCCAGGAATCGGAAAAACCACATTGGCATTGATTATCGCAAAAGAATTTTCAGAGTATGTGGAACTTAATGCCAGTGACAAACGTTCACAGGACGTGATTAAAAGCACCATTGGAGAGTCATCCTCATCAAGATCACTTTTTGGCGACGAATACAAACTGATCATCATGGATGAAGTTGACGGAATTCACGGAACCAATGACCGTGGGGGAGTAAGGGCTATCGGAGAGATCATTAAAACCTCAAAACATCCGATGATCCTGATTGCCAATGATTTCTATTCAAAAAGACTGCAGTCAATCAAGCCAAAATGCACTGTAATCAAAATGAAAAAATCACGCTGGAACTCCATTTCTGCACTTTTAAGAAAAATTGCAAAAGCAGAAGGGGTTGAAGTCGAACCTGCTGCGCTAAAGGAAATTGCAACAAAATCACAGGGAGATGTAAGGTCTGCAATCAACACACTCCAGGCACTTTCAGATAAGGATGGAGTATTGACTGCGAGTGACGTTGAAAATATCGTTACAAAAGACTCACGTTCAGATATCTTCAATGCAATTACAGGCGTTTTGAAAAGTAAAACTCCGGCACATGTCAAGGAGGCAATGTGGATTGAAGAGGACCCTACACTTGTAATGGAATATATTGCCGAAAACATTCCAAGAGAATATAAAAAAGCAGATGAAATCAAAAAAGCATACGATTATATTTCAAAAGCGGACATCAACTTTGGAAGAACAAACAGAAGCAGGCATTACGGTTACTGGAAATATGCAAGCGATTTCATGGGAATCGGCGTAAGCATTTCCAAACATGAAACCTATAAAAAGTTCACTAAAATTCAAACACCAACCATATTTGGCCTGATGGGACGCAACCGTGGAAAACGCAATTTACGTGACAAGATTACTGAAAAAATGTTTGAAAAAATGCATGTTTCAAGCGGAGAAGCCGTTTCAATGTTTCCATACCTTGAAATAATGTTTCAGGACGATGAGCTTGCATGGGAAATTTCCGAATTTTTAGGATTTTTTGACGAACAGGATGAAAAAGATACTGAAAAACTGATTAAAGTATTCAGAAAGAAAAAAATACCTAAAAAAGTTATAACAAAAATGGAAAAACGCAAGGCCCAAATGCATGTGGAAGAACGTGACAGACGTGCTGAAGAGCTTAAAAATCAGATGATGAATATAATTCCGGAAGCTGAAGAAACATCAAGCGATAATGATCTGCCATTTGAGATTCCGGGCGTCGAACCTGCTGAAGAGGTTATTGAAGAGGAACTTCTTGAGGAAGAACCTGTTGAAGAAGAGATTAAAGAAGAAGAAAAAGTTGAAAAGAAAGAGAAAACAACCCAGACAACCCTTTTCAGCTTTTAATTTTTATTTTTTGGAGTAGTCTAACAGCTCCCTAGATTCCTCGTCGAATTTTTCATAATCGGATTTAAATAACTTATCCTGAATTGGTTTGAATTTTTCGTATTCTGATTTTAGAAATTCATCTACTTCCTCTCACCTAAAACTGCATAATGCAGTTTGTTTTGAACCTTTGCATAGAAATTTCTGGTTTTTTCGGCATCCTTATTGTAGTCATATGCGGGTGCATACAAATCAGTGATTTTGTGGTATACTTTCCTTTCAGAAGACCTGATATCACAGATTTCTTCAAACAGCTTTCAAAGTATTCATCAGAAAATCTTCCGCCATTGATTAGCAATTCCTTATTTAGAACATAACCTATTGCTTTAGAATGCCTCTAGACCATATACGAAATCTTGTTGCCTCTTTAGAGTTCACTCTATATCCTATTGATATGATTGCATCAAGATTATATAATTTTTGAGGCCTTCCGCCTTTTTTAGAGTTTTGTAAGGAATTCTTACTAAACTCCAAATCTCCTTTAAAAAGCTCTTTAGAGGATATGCTTACTTCTTTTTCATCAAGCTCACCTTCAGATACTATATTTGAAAAATGCATAGAAATATTAGGCTCAGTAGTATCAAAAATATCTGCAACAACTTTTCTACTGGCCCAAAATGTACCATCACCAATGATGAATTCACATTCTACTGCACCCTCTTCACTTTCATAAAGCAATGTCTTAACAAGTTTGTATTTAACCATAGAATTACCTCTCAGTCATTATTTAGATTAAGCAAACCCCATTTGTTTAATAAGTAATCTATTTTAATCTTATATAAATATTTCGCAAGCAGAACCATTAAAAAATTGTCCTGAGTCTGTAAAATTGACCTGAAATAAACATACTATTTAAACTTAACAGTTTTAAAAAAATAAGTGTTTTCCTTCAGTGCTTTTGTTTTTCATCAATAAATGCCGCTGCACTTAAAACGTTCTCCCTATATTGAGGTGCAACATCATCCAAGAATTCACTGAAGGAATTTGCAAGTTCGCTTTTATTTTGAGATTCAATCAATTTCTGACCGTCCATTTCAAGAAATGAATTGATCCAATCAAGGGAAACATTAATCAGAGGATAAATCTCATTTTCATCCAGATTGTAATTCAGACCTTCACCTTTAAAGATTCCTTCAAAAATGCCGTTTACCTCATCATCCAAAATCACGGGATTGACGGCAAGGTCATGTTCACCGGAATATACCAGTTCAACTCCATATTTTCTAGTGTAGGGCTCCAGGAGCAGCTCGACAAGATAATTGTTTTCAGGCATGAGTATTCGGGTGTTGGGCTTCAATTCCATGGAAAGCACCTTTGATGATTTGGAGCATATCTTCTGGAACAGTTTATTCCTAACCACTTCAATTTCAGGATACTGATTATTGAATGTTTTTTCACGAGTTCTTGAAAACTTTGAAAACCTTAAATTGTTGATGTAGATCTTATCGGGAGTGTATGATACAAACCTGGTGTCAACTCCGATTATCTTCAAGTATTTGAGCACATCCTTTTTTGATGATGTGAATTTTTCCTCATCACCTGTTAAAGCTGAAATGTTAAACATCAAATCCATATTATCATTCCAAATTAAGTGTTTTTCTTAAAGCATCTTCCATTACATCAACCGGAGGATTTTGACCTGTCCAGATTTTAAAGCTTTCAGCCCCCTGATAGAGAAGCATCTTAATGCCATATACTGGTTTTGCATTGGCTTTTATGGCCTGTTTAATCAATGATGTTTCATTCGGATTGTAAACCGCATCAAACACTACCAGGTCCTCATGCATATCCTCTGCACCCACAATTGCATCAGCATCAACATTCGGATGCATCCCCACAGGTGTTGTGTCTATTAAAATGTCTGCCTCACGCACATAATCATTAATTTGGGAAATCGAATCTGGCTTGACATCATCAATCAAGTTAATATCCTTTGCCAGATTTGAAGCCTTATCGACATTCCTGTTCAGTATTGTAATCGATTCTGCACCGTATTTTGCGATGTAAAATGATATCGCCCTTGATGCACCTCCTGCACCGGCAACAACAACATTCTTGTTTTTAATTGAGGTTACCTCTTCGATTGCCTTTACAGCACCGATACCGTCAGTGTTATAGCCTTTCATATTCCTGAAATCAATTGTGTTGACCGCACCGATCAGTCGGGCCACCTCATCGATTTCATCAAGGTATTTCATCACTTCAATCTTATGAGGAATTGTAACATTTAAACCCTTAATGTTGAGTGATCTTGCCCCATCGATTGCGGATTTTAAGTTTGATGGCTCAACATCAAATGCAACATAAGTCCAGTCCATGTTTAGTGCATTGAATGCTGCATTGTGCATTGGAGGTGAGAAACTGTGCTCTACGGGATGGCCTATCAGACCTGCAATATTTGTACTACCAGTAATCATATACTATTAAATTGACTACCAAACATTATATAAATTTGTATACCCAAAATTTTATTATAATATATCATATACAAGGAGATTAAAAATGGAATTTACAAGACCAAGAGGTACTAGAGATTTTTTATTTGAAGAGATGAGAGAACGTAAACGTGCAGAAGGTACCTTAAGAAGAATATTTGAAAGCTATGGTTATCAGGAAATCAAAACACCATTATTTGAAGAATTAAGCTTATTTACAACCAAATCCGGAGAGGAAATTGTTGACCAGCTATACAACTTTAAGGACAAATCCGACCGTGATTTGACCTTAAGACCTGAAATCACCGCACCGGTGGCAAGACTATACCTTAACGAACTTGAAAAAACAGCCGTAAAACCTATCAAGCTATACTATTACGGCAGCTGTTTCAGGTATGAAAGGCCACAGAAAGGACGGTTCAGACAGTTCTGGCAATTCGGCTGTGAACTGATTGGAGCTAAAACCCCTCAAGGAGAGGCGGAAGTGATTTCACTGTGTTCAGATGCAATTCATTCCTTGGGCATCACAACCGCAGATGTCAACATAAACCATTTGGGAATCATAAGGGGACTCTTTAAACACTTCGGCATAACAACCGAAACCCAAAGGGAAATCATGGTTGTCATCGACAAGGGCGACAAGGACCTCTTGATTGAATCGTTAAGCGGGGATGAACCTGTCATCGACAATGATGAGCTGAACCAGATTCTTTTGAAACTCATCGACCTAGTAGGGGACAAATCCATCATAAGCGATGTTGAGGAATTGATTGAGCCTTATGACGAGCCAAAAGAAGCTTTGGAGGAACTTAAAGAATTGATCAATCTCCTTGAATCCTTCCAGGTTTCCAACTACACCCTCAATTTAGGGGTTGCAAGAGGACTTGACTACTATACCGGAATCGTGTTTGAAATCTATGTCCCGGAACTTGGTGCCCAAAAGCAGATTTGCGGCGGAGGGTCATACTCCCTTGTTAAGGTATTTGGAGGCCAGGAAGTTGAATCAACCGGTTTTGCACTTGGATTTGACAGACTGATGAATGCAATTGAAGAGCTCACCGATAAGGAGGAGCTTCCATCACACCTTGATGTCTATGTTGCTCCAATCTCAAAGGATGTTCAGACAAAGGCATTTGAAATAACACAAAGCCTAAGGCAGAACGGAATCAAGACCGATGTGGATTTGAACGGCAAGAAATTCAAGAAACTTATGAATTATGCCGACAAGATCAAAGTTCCGAAAATCGTTATTGTCGGTGCAAAAGACCTTGAAGATGACAATGTTACCGTCAAGGACATGGTAAGCGGCGAACAGGAACTGGTCGGAATTGAAAATCTCACAAGTTACTTTAAAGAGGAATAAAGATGAATATAAATTTCAGACATGAGATAAATGGAATTCCAGTAATAACTGCCGTTGCACAGGACGCTGAAACAAATGAAATACTGATGCTTGCCAACATGAACAGGGAAGCCTTAATCAAGACCATAAAAACCGGCAAGGCGCATTACTGGAGCACTTCAAGAAACCAATTGTGGCTTAAGGGAGAATCTTCAGGACACTTTCAGGAGGTTGAGGAAATCCTTGTTGACTGTGACATGGATGCAATTGTATTGAAGATTAGCCAAACAGGTGCTGCATGTCATGAAGGTTATAAATCATGCTTCTTTAGAAAACTTGCCGGCGATTCCATTGACATTGACGACATACAGGATGAAGATGTGGAAATTATTTTAGAAAGACTAGTGAACCCGGAAGATGTGTATTAGTATGAACTGTATAATACCAGACACAAGCGCCGTAATCATAGGGGCAGTGAGCAAGATAATCGAGGAAAGTGACCTGGATTATCCGGAAATCATTGTGCCAGAAGCGGTAGTTTGTGAACTAGAACATCAGGCCAATGCAAACAGGTCAGAAGGCTTAAAAGGCCTGAAAGAGCTTCAGAAATTGCAGGACCTTCAGGATGAGGGAGAGCTTGCAGTCAGCTTTAAGGGAACAAGACCTACAAACTATGACATAAGATATGCCAAAAGCGGTGAAATAGACAGCATCATCCGTGATGTGGCAAGAAGTGAAATGGGAACCCTCCTAACCAATGACAAGGTTCAGGCAGAAGTTGCAAAATCCCAGGGAATCCCCGTTTATTTTTATGAGCAGAAATACACTGAAAAACCGCTTTCAATCGAGAAATATTTTGATGAAAACACAATGTCCGTACATTTGAAGGAAAATGTTGTTCCAATGGCTAAAAAGGGAACACCGGGACATATTGACTTTGAAATACTTAATGAAAAACGCTACACTTACTCAGAGCTTCAGGAAATAGCTGCAGAAATTCTTGATAAGGCAAAGCAGGACCCTAAAACCTATCTTGAAAGCGATAAGGAGGGCTCATATGTTGTGCAGTCAAGGGAATACAGGATTTCAATAGCTTATCCTCCATTTTCAGAGGCGCTTGAGATTACTGCCGTAAGGCCTGTTGCAAACATTGATTTAAATGAATATCATCTCTCAGACAAGCTGCTTGAAAGGATAAGAAGCAATGCTGAGGGAATTCTGATTTCAGGATCACCGGGTGCCGGAAAATCAACATTCGTTCAGGCAATCGGAAAATATTACTCATCTAAATTGAATAAGGTTGTGAAGACCATGGAATCTCCAAGGGACCTGCAGCTTCCGGATGAAATCACACAATACGCACCTCTGGAGGGAAGCATGGAAAACACCGCCGATGTGCTGCTTCTTGTAAGGCCGGACTATACGATTTATGATGAGCTTAGAAAAAACACCGATTTCAATATCTTTGCGGACATGAGGCTTGCAGGAGTCGGAATGATTGGAGTTGTTCATGCAACCCGTCCGATTGATGCCATACAAAGGATTGCTTCAAGAGTGGAGCTTGGAGTGATTCCGTCAATTGTCGATACAAGCATATATATCGAAGACGGAGCAGTGAAAAGCGTTTATGAGACAAAAATGACCGTTAAGGTCCCTACCGGCATGAAGGAAGCAGACCTTGCAAGGCCTGTGATTGAAGTGCGTGACTTTGAAACCGGCGAGCTTAAAAATGAGATTTACACTTACGGTGAACAGACAATCGTTATGGATATTGACCTTGTAAACGGAGGTTCGGATGATTCAAGTCACAAATCCTCCGTTGAAAAGATTGCCGAAAAGGAAATCCTTAGAAAAGTCAAAAAGCTTGTTCCCAAAAGGGCAAAGGTGGATGTTGAAGTAGTATCTCCTGAAAGGGCAAACATTTACATTCCTGAAGAGTTCATTCCAAAAATCATAGGTAAAAACGGCAAGCGCATAGCCGAGATTGAGGAAAGTATCGGAATAAGTTTGGGTGTTGAGGTGATTGACACAAAACCTATTAAAAAAGCGCCTTTTGAAGTGGATATTCTTCACACTAAAAAGCAGCTGATTTTGGAGCTTGGCCGTGAGAATGACCGCAAGAACTTTGACATTCAGATTAATGGAGAATACCTTCTAACCGCAACCACATCCAAAAAGGGAGAAATTAAAATCAAAAGAGGTATTGAGTTATCCGATTTCATCATTGAAGCTATTGAAATGGGATTGGCTATTACCGCTGTTCAGAAAATGTGATTATCATGAAGATTGGAGCATCAACACTTGCAGGAATAGAATACAGTTTGGAAAACGCATTGGAATTCATTGAAGGCTTGGGTCTTGACTATGCCGAGATTGTGCATCAGTATCCTTCAGAGAAAATAGACATTGAGGTTTTGGAAAGCTATAACCTTAAATATTCCATCCATGCTCCTTTTATGGATGTAAACATTGCCAGCCTACAGGACAAGAGCAGACTGAACTCAATTAAGCAGATTAAATCATCAATTGACCTTGCAAATAAAATCAACGCCGAAGCTGTTGTGGTTCATCCAGGCACAATCTCATTTTTACCGAACAAGTTCTTCAGAAAGGAGGTTTATGGATTTGCTGACGAATCTATGATAGAACTTGGAAGATATGGAGAGGATTTGGGTGTTTTAACAACTTTTGAGAATATGCCTGCTTTTGACAGCATGATTTATCAGAATATGGAAGATTTGAATGAGATTTTAACATGCAATGGCCTTTACATGACTTTGGATATCGGCCATGCCAACCATGCAGGATACTCTCCGGACGGGATGATTTTTGATTCAATTAAACACGTACATATCCATGATAATTTTGGTGATGATGATGCACACCTACCATTAGGTGAAGGCTCTATTGATTTAAAATACATAGTCAACCATCTTGAGAGTAAAAATTATGATGGCATATATATCCTTGAAGTAAATGATTATGATTCCATCAAAAAAAGTTATGAATATATGAAGGAAAACTTCTAGAGAAGTTTCTTTTCCTTAATTTCTTTTTCAAAATAGAGGTATTTTGACTCGATGACCTTTCTGATATCCTTAGCTGTTTTTTTACCTATTCCCTCAACTTCCTGAAGGTCATCTTCAGATGCATTCAAGACATTTGAAACTGTACCGAAATGCTTCAGCAGATTTTTGGCATTGACAGGTCCGATATTCGGCAGGGATTCTATGATGAACAATTGCTGTTCCATCAGGCTGACCGGTTTTTTATCTGTACGTATCTGGATAGGAGTTCTCTCACCATTCTGTTCACGTACGGCAATCCTTTTAATCATTGCTGCAGTATCCTGAGCGTTTCTGGTTGGGATGATACTTATTCCAAAATCAATTGCAACTGATGCCATTGATCCCCTAATGGCATTGGGGTTAATCATGCCTGTGTACAAGTCATCCCCTTCCAAAATTATTATAGGATGCTTGAACTCCTCGGACAACTCCTTGGCCTGCTTGAAGAGTCTTTTATCGATGATTGAGTCAACAAAATCCTTTGCGGTTTTTCTCTCTATTGCAACCTCATCACTTACCTGATAATCAGCAACAGCCATGGAGCGGACCTTGACATCAATTTCCATTTCAGTCAGATGCCTGATTACCTTGGAATTTCCTTCACGTGAATCCGCATAGACAATTGGAAAATCGTTTTCCTTTTTAGGCCTTTCAATAACCTTGACATTTCGCTGGTTTTCCATCCTCTCAACGGCAGAAGCATTCAATTCCCTGATGACTTCCGGATCGATCAGCTGGTTTTTCATGTTGTCCTCTTTTCTGATGCTTGACCAGTAATATGCCTCGTCACGTGTTCCTTCAGTGACCAGAACCTTTACACGACCTGTTCTTTTACGGCCTGTTCTTCCACGCCTTTGAATCATACGAACTTCAGAAGGCACAGGCTCATATAAAACCACAAGGTCAACGGCAGGTATGTCAATACCCTCCTCGGCCACACTGGTTGATAAAAGCACATCATATTCCCCCATCCTGAAGGATTTTATAATGGCCTTTTGCTGCTTTTGTGTAAGTCCCTTTTCACCATCCTTTGATGCCTGTCCAAAGAATTTGACTGATTTTATGCCTTCCTTTTCAAGCTTTTGGTGAATCATTTCAAGTGTATCACGGTATTGTGTAAATACCATGACTTTTGAAGCGCTTTCATCACTTTTATCGTCAAAACGGGAAGTCTTGAGTTTGGTTTGGCCGTTGTCCCCCAATTCCTTTTTGAGGATTTTGGTTATTTCTCGCAATTTGGGATGCTCCCAACCGTGCTTTTCGGCACGTCGTGCAAGGCTTACTGCCTTTGAGAAGTTCTCATCCCACATCAGGGATTTGGCGGCCTTGGTCTTTTTCTTGCGCAGGCGGTCGATGTACTTGTTGAATGTTTGGACACCCTGGGTTTCAATCAGCTCCTGGGCATGCTGCACATTAATTACCGCACTTAAAATGGAAATTGCACGAAAGAGTTCCTTATCTGGATTGGCCGAACGGGCAATTTCGCCTTGAACCCTGCCCCTTGCAATCAGGATATCCTTTTTTCCGACTGAAACGGTTTTGATGATGCCCATATTCTTTAAGGCCTTAAGCCTGATTTTAAGAGCCTTGTCAACGTTTTCCTTGATTTTTGCAAGCTCATCACTCATCTTGATTTTAACCCAATCGATTGCAACCGGGTTGAAATATGGCTTCACATCACTGTCATCCTCTGTTTTAACAACAATATTTTGGATATAGAGGTTTTCACACACCTCCTTGATTTTGAACTTGTCAGAACCCGGAGAAGCGGTCAGACCCAAAATGAGATTGAATTTGGATTCCTGAACATATCTTGAGGCAAGGTAGACATAGGAATATGATCCGACACCGTGGTGGCATTCATCAAAAACAATCAGTGAGACATTGCTCAGGTCATATCTTCCATTCAGCAAATCGGACTCGACGGTCTGTGGAGTGGCGGATATGATTCTTGACTCCTCCCATCTCTTTATCCTCTCGTCTGTTTTGACAGCACCTGTTATTGAAGTGCATGGAAGGGTGATGAATTCCTTAAAGCTTTCCTCATGCTGAATGGCCAACGGTTTTGAGGGTGCAAGAACCAGTACCTTTGAGTTTTTAACCTTATTCAGCCTGTCGGCAGCTACAAGAATCGCCACAATTGTCTTACCTAATGCGGTAGGTGCAACAACCATGGTATTTCCTTTTTTCAATACATCTCCTGCAAGAATCTGCTGATAGAGTCTTGATTCGATTGCATCTTTTTTAAGTAGTGGATGATTAATGTAGCTAGTCATATTAACATATTAATATAACATTATATTAAAAGGTTGAGAGAGCATTTGAAACAAATCATCCCAAAATTTTACATAACTTAAACACCTGATGCAAATGCCCATAAAATGATTTTCATGCAGAAAAACAAGAAATTAAATTGAAGTAAAAAAAATACTTCTATAGGGAATGTCCGATAATTGAGTGATACTTTTAATACACTTGAAATAATTAGTCTGGATTTGAAGATTAATTTCGAGTATTTTATTAAGTATTGCTCATTTTAACAACTCCTTGCAGAAAATGGACTTAATGCCGATTGATTATCAGTTTAATTAAAGATTAATCTAATTTACTAATTTTATTATTATTTTTCAGTTGAAATATTCAAGTTCATATCCAGTAAATCAATTCTTGTTTAAAATGTTTTATTTCATTTAAAACTAAACAGAATATCTTTATTTTTGCATAAAAAGAGTTATATTTATATGTGAAGGAATTCATAATTATTAAACATACAACAACACAAACTAATAAAAATAAATTCACTTCACAATCTATTTTTTTGTGATTTATATAATTTATTTGTTTCGATTTTAAAAAAATAATCATCAAGATTAATTTTAAAATAATGTTGTTTTTTGTTGTATAATATTATTAAATATGGGTGAAATAGAAAATGAACACTACATGTCAAAGTTATTATACATTAAAGAATCCAGGAGACAATATAGACAAAACACACGAATTATATACATTATATTATTTGTCCGAAATATTTAAAGAATTAAATCCGAGTCTTTTTAAGAAAAATAAAGGTCCTGGCCGTCCTAGAATTTATACTGCAGATATAATGTTGCCATTTGTACAATGGGGATATTTAAATAAGATTATAAGTTGTAGGGATTTAGAAAATTGGTGGACACGCAATGATGAAACTTGCAATTTCATTTTAGACTGTAAAAAACCAGGAAAAAGCAGCATAAATGAATTTTTAAATGATTATGATTATCTAATTGATGAATTTGACATATTCATTGTAGATTTTTCTCTTAAAATTGGTTTAATAAATGGAAACATCATATATCATGATGGTACTGTACTTAAAGGTTATTGTAATAATTTTAAGAAGTTATATGCAGATCAACTATATTATTTGAGAGATTTTATTCTAAAATATCGCCACGAAACTGATGAAGGAGGATTATGGTTTAAAATGGACAAATATTTCAACAATAACGAATTTAAAGATGAAATAGAACCTATTTTAAAGAAATTAAAAGAAAAAATATATGCTGGAGGCATATACCTTCTAAAATCCATTTTTAAACAAAAAAATGGCCTAAAAAAAGTCTTACTAAAAATCAAACATATGGAAGAAAATGTTAAAGGAAATCAACCAATAAGTATTGTAGACCCCGAAGCACACAGTATACTTGATAAAGATGGAGAATGGGGATTTAATTATAATTTTCAAGCTGGAGTAGATGATAAATACGGAATGATAGCCGTACATTACATTACACAAAGTCCAAATGACCAAAAAGAATCACTCATCGCAGTAAACGAATTAAACAAAAGATTAGGTAAAGAAGACTATGTTTTTGTAGTGGATCATGGATATTGGCATATAAAAAGTTTAGAAGAAATATATAACTCACATACCACAATTGTCATACCGGATAGAGCAGCTGCAAGTAGTAAAAAAGAAAAATCAAATAAAAAACAAAAGAAAAAATCAAATTTAAAAATTGATGAAGAATTTAGAAAACACAAATTCCTTAAAGATTGGCAAAAAGACATTTATATTTGCCCAAATGGGGCTATTTTAAGAAGAATGAACAATAATAAGCAAAATGGTATAGAATATAAAGTTTATGGAACAGATGATTGCTTAACTTGTCCAGATCAGAAAAAATGCGCAACAGAATCCAAAAGAAAAATCAAGGATCGATGCGAATCAGAAATCAACGAAATCAAAAAAATTTATTACTCCGAATGGGGTCAAAAAATTTATTCTGGAAGAGGTTCCAATGCAGAAGGCAACTTTGGAACATTATTTGAATCAAGAAACTTCAGAGGAATAAAAACCAGAGGAACAAAAAGAGCAAACGACGAATTAACCCAATACACAATCACACACAACATTAAAAAAATACACAAACATACAACCGTAAATGTATTAAAAACTATTCTAAATTTAATTAAACAAGAAAAAACAAAACGTAGAAATGTAAATATAGAGATTATCGATGAATTAATAAAAAATTTCGTAATTAAGAATGAAATAATTGTAGATTTGAAAATAAAATAATAAAATGGGAGATTTGAAAATCTAATAATTATCGGACACTCCCCACTTCAACCTTTTTTTTAGTTCAATTTAAATATTATATAATATAAAAATTATTAATGGCAATAGGTTTAATATGATTAAACTATCAATTTAATCAGTTAATTGTTGAACTTCCGGACTTGACAATACATCATTAAACAAATTCTTTACAAGTATGGTCGCTAAAGCGCAAAATCCTCCATTTTCCATAAGTTGAGGTACCGAGTCCGGAATAAAAAATTGAGGTTGTTAAAATATGAAGATAAGAAAGATTTTGTTGATAACATTCATGTTATTGGCGGTTTTAGCAGCAGGTGCTGTGAGTGCAGCTGATGAAATCACATCAGATAACATGACGGTTGCCGATGAAGCCACGTTAGATGGTGTGGCGGTAACGGATGAAGCGACGTTAGATAGTGTAGAGGGCAGTGATGAAATCGCTTCAGATAGTGCGGCGGTCAGTGAGGATGATGGTGTCATTGTCGAAGATGATAAACTCACTACAAAGTATGATGATGATGCATTTTACATTGCAGTAAATAGTGAAAAAAAGATAAACCTTGACAAGCCCAAGGAAGAATTTGCATG
>Ga0326514_10001315_pt1 | contig 16223 bp, 18 predicted proteins | sample 3_2548_0518_D_FD_203653 | JGI IMG/M metagenome (GOLD analysis project Ga0326514, IMG submission 203653) | Bovine rumen microbial communities from UC Davis, California, United States - 3_2548_0518 | ecosystem: Host-associated > Mammals > Digestive system > Stomach > Rumen | place: USA...
CCTAAAAAATTCCCCGGAGGAATAATTATATTTTCGGTTTCTGATGGTTTTTGCAAATCGGTACATTTTATAGGGTAAAAAGTGTACCAAAAGTAAATAGAAGGGAGGTACTTCTATGGGAAAAGCCGATGATAGTAGTGCCTCTAAAAAGAAAACTACTAGAAAACAGGCACCAGCTAGATCAAAAGAAGCTAGGGAGCAGCAATTAGAGAACCTAGCAATGAATTTAGCTGAAGAAAAATTAAGAAATGGAACCGCATCATCTCAGATCATTTGTCATTTCTTAAATCTAGCAACAGAGAAGGCAGAACTTGATCGAGAAAAGGTTCGAGCAGATGTAAAATTGCAGAATGCAAAAGTAGATGCAATAGAATCTGCAAAGAATACAGAAGAAATGTATGCAAAGGCTATTGCAGCCATGCAAAGATACCAAGGACACATCGAAGATGAGTATAACGACCTATGATAGATGTTATTCAGAGCTAATAAAACTAAAAACATTTGAAGAGCGATTTGAATATTTAAAACTGAATGGTCAAGTTGCCGATTTTACATTTAATGGTCGACGACAGTTAAACCAATTGTTATATCATAGTCCAGAATGGCGATCATTTAGACGAGAGATAGCAATAAGAGATGATGGATGCGATTTAGCACACCCAGATCACAAGATATTTGGTAAAACACTTTTAATAGTTCATCATATAAATCCAATAACAGTTGAAGATATCATAAATCGATCACCAAAGATATTCGATAAGGAGAATGTAATATTAACAATCGATATTACGCATAAAGCAATTCACTATGGTACTAGTGATTTACTATACAAAGATCCAATAGAAAGAAAAGAAAATGATACTTGTTTATGGAGGTGATTCCAATGGGAAAGAAGAGAAGATTTAATTATTATGAGCCTAGTGCAGATGAAAGCACAAGTGAAACTTTAACTAATACAGAGCTTCCTGAGGCTGATAGTCAGGTAGCTACCGAAGAAGAGGTAGAAGAAGTTGTAGAACCCATAGAGGTTAAGCCAATAGTCGAGAAGATTGAGGCAGCGACAAAGAAGATCGATAAGATTCATACTAAGAAAGGGACAGTAAATGTTCTTTGTAATATGCGCAGAAGCCCTGAGATAAATGAATCTAATATTTTGTCAGTTCTTGCTAAGGGAGCAAAGATTGAAGTAGTAGATACGGTCGGTGACTTCTATAAAGTAAAGTACAATGATGTTGACGGCTATATAAGAAAAGATCTGTGCGATGTATATTAAGGAGTTGACGATATGACTGATAGTATACTAATATCAATAAAGGAAAAAGTCGGAATAAAGGATTCGACAATAACGGCTTTTGATTCAGAGCTCATAATGGATATTAATATGGCTCTAAATAATCTAACAAGGATCGGAGTAGGTCCAGAAAAAGGTTATAGAATAGAAGATGAGTCAAATACTTGGGATGAGTTCATATCAGAAGCAGATCCTAGACTTGAGAGTGCTAAAGAATACATAGCACTTCAGGTTAAATTAATATTTGACTCTCAGTCAATGTCAAGCTCAATGATTGAAATCTATAATCAGAAATCTGACGAGATTTTATATACTCTAAGTATAACAGTAGATCCCGATCCATTACCCAAGGAGGATGTTAAGGCATGAGATACAGATTATTAGCTCATTCTGCTAAAGGAACCGAATGGGATGAAAATAAAAGAAAGTATATAGGAAAAGAAGACGGAAAATATTACTACCCAGACGATTATGTTGGCGGTCGTCATTTGCCGAAGGATAAGCAAGAACTCTCTGGCGCTAATAAAGGTGAACCGTCTGGATGGGAATCAAAACTTTATAATAGTTTAGAAGAGACATTTAGTAGAGGAGTTACAAATCTTGATCCAAAACAGATTCAGGAAATGCTATTATTCGGTAAAAATAAAGATGGCAGTTCTTACGATAACTTTAAAGTCGCATTGGAGGAAGTCGGAGTCAATACCGATAAGATAGATCCAAAAGTTCTCAATGCCATGCGGTATAAAGTAGTCGAACATTATAAAGAGCGATTTGAAAAAGAACGAGAAAATTTTGATAAAGAAGGGAATCGTATAGGACGAAAAAAAACTGAAGCATTTGTAGAATCGAAATCGTCAGGTTCTTCTAGATCTAAAAAATCTTCTAATAAGAAAAATGATAATAAGTCTAATAAAAAAGATCTAGCAATAGATAAAGTCGATAAAAGTCGTGGTAATAAGATGGATAAAGAAAGAAAAAATACATCGTCATATTGGTCTACTAGAAATGCGGATTTAAAAAAGAAACAGAAGGTATATGGTGGACAAGCAAAACACGGCATGGAAATACCCAGGTATGTCATAAGGCCTACAGGAATACATTGGTAAGGAGAATCCTATGTTATCAAATACAGCAACCCCGAAATATTATGGACAGTTTAGGGATGCTGTATTGAGAGGAGACATCCCTGTATGTGAGACCATATCATTGGAAATGAATAGGATTGACGAATTAATCAGAAATCCCGGAATTTACTATGACGATCAAGCAGTAGAGGGATGGATCGATTTTTGTGAATCTGAATTAACATTAACAGATGGATCAGATTTACATTTAATAGATTCTTTTAAATTATGGGCAGAACAGATTTATGGATGGTATTATTTTATTGATAAATCTGTATATGAGCCCAATCCAAAAGGTCCTGGCGGACATTATGTAAAGAAAACTGTTAAGAAAAGACTTATACAGAAGCAATATCTGATAGTAGCAAGAGGTGCTGCAAAGTCTTTGTATGAGGAATGCAACCAGGCTTATGGTTTGGTTGTAGATCCCTCAACGACACATGGTGTGACAACTGCTCCTACTATGAAACAGGCAGAAGAGATAATAAATCCTTTTGCAACCGCCATAGCAAGAGCAAGAGGCCCGCTATTTCAATTCTTAACAGAAGGATCTTTACAGAATACGACAGGATCAAAAGCAAATAGACAGAAATTAGCATCAACTAAAAAGGGAATAGAAAATTTCCTTACAAATTCTTTATTAGAGATAAGGCCCATGTCAATTGCAAAGTTGCAGGGTCTTAGAAATAAGTATTCAACAGTTGACGAGTGGCTTTCCTGTGATATTCGAGAAGATGTAGTCGGAGCACTTGAACAGGGCGCATCTAAGATTGACGATTTCTTAATAATATCAGCATCATCAGAAGGAACATTTAGAAATGGTTCTGGAGATGATATAAAAATGGAGCTTATGAGTATTCTTAAAGGAGAATACAAGAATCCACATGTATCTATTTGGTGGTATAAGCTAGATGATGTTAAAGAAGTTGCCGATCCCGATTTATGGATTAAAGCTAATCCAAATCTTGGTATAACCGTTAGTTATGAGACATATCAGCTCGATGTAGAAAGAGCAGAAAAGTCACCGACAGCTAGAAATGATATTCTGGCAAAAAGATTTGGAATACCTATGGAAGGCTATACCTACTTCTTTAGGTATGAAGAGATTCAATTGCATAGGAAAAGATATTATACAGGTATGCCTTGTGCTTTAGGAGCAGATCTATCGCAAGGCGATGACTTCTGTGCTTTTACATTCCTATTCCCGCTTCCAAGAGAAGAGTTTGGTGTTAAAACTAGAGCATATGTGTCTGAAAGAACCATAGAGCAGTTACCAGGATCGATGCGACTTAAGTATGAAGAGTTTATGAATGAAGGAACTCTTATAGTAATGCCTGGAACTGTGTTAGATATGACAGATGTCTATGATGATCTTGATCAGTTCATAATTGATATGAACTATGATGTTCTTTGTTTTGGCTATGATCCATATAATGCAACATCATTTGTTGAGAGATGGTGTAAAGAGAATGGCGAGTTTGGAGTGGACAAAGTAATCCAGGGAGCAAAGACTGAATCAGTTCCTTTGGGTGAACTTAAGAAGATGGCAGAAGATCGTCTATTATTATTTGATGAATCTCTTATGAATTTTGCTATGGGTAACTGTATAGTATTGGAAGATACTAATGGAAATAGAAAACTTTATAAGAGAAGAAGAGATCAGAAGATAGATAATGTAGCTGCTATGATGGACGCTTATGTATCTTATAAATTGAATAAAGATTTGTTTGAGTGAGGTATAGTATATGTATTATGTAATAATGCCAACTAATTCTGACCTCCAACATCATGGCATACTAGGTCAGAAGTGGGGACGTAGAAATGGTCCTCCTTATCCTTTAGATGGCTCAGTATCAACTGGTTCTAGATTAAAAAAGAAAAAAGGTAAAAAGATAAGTATAAGCCAGTTACTTCTAAAACATATTCTAAACGTAGAACAAATGCTAGTATTGCAGCTACTAAAAAAGACATTAATAAGATGTCTAATCAGGAATTGAGAGAGTCTAATGAGCGTCTCAGACTGGAGCAAGAACATGCTAGATTAACTGGTGGAATGAGAAAAAGTGTATTATCTCAATTTGGAGAACGAGTTGGTAGTACATTAATACAGAAATATGGTGATCAAGTTGCTACCGCAATAGCAACAACAGTTACAATAGAGCTTGGAAAGAAAGCTTTAAAACATTTAATGTCATATCAGGTAATGTAAAATGGCGCCTTAAAACTTATATGATGGAGGTGTGTGTAATGTATTATATGCTTCAACCTACTTCAAATGATCTTTACCATCATGGTATACTAGGTCAGAAATGGGGTAGAAAAAATGGTCCACCTTATCCCCTTGATGGATCAGATCATTCAGCGTCAGAACGAAAAGCTGGATGGAGGAAATCTATAAATAATGAAAAAAAAACAGAATCTAAAGAAAATTTAGGTTTTGAAAAAGGAAAACTAGGTTTTCAGAAAGGTTATTTTAAAAAGGGTTCTATAAGTTCTAAATATGATTATAAAAAATCTGATAAATATAAAAAAGCAAGTAATGAGAAAAAGAAGGAATTAGATGATCAATATAATTTTTATAAAAAAAATGTTTTAAAAGATAGAGCAAATTCAATAATGTATAATTATTTAGAAGAAGGTATAGATCCAAAAAAAGCATATAATTTTAATAAAGGAGAAATGATGATAACACTTGCTTTAGGACCGCTTGGTGCTATAGCATATAATTTAAATTATATGCATTCTGAAAAAGGGAAAAAGGTAGTAGATAAGGTAAAGAATAAAAAAGTATCAGATCTGTAAATAATAAAAGGAGGGCAAAAATGGCAACATTTAAAGATCGTTTAAAGAATTCATGGAATGCCTTTCTTGGTAGAGATCCGACGAAATCTGTAACATATTATACAGATATTGGACCCGGATATAGTTATAGACCAGATCGAACAATCCTTACAAGAGGAAATGAGCGATCAATAATAACTACCATTTACAATAGAATAGCAACTGATGTTTCCATGGTCGATATTAGACATGTTAGACTGAATGAAAATAAACAATATTCAGAAGACATGGATTCTAATTTAAATAAAGCATTAACATTAAGTGCTAATCTAGATCAGACTGGTAGATCAATGACAAAAGATCTAGTATTGTCATTATTTGACGAAGGATGCGTGGCGGTTGTTCCTACTCTTACAACATCAGATCCAAGAAAATCCGATGCATATGATATTTATGAGTTAAGAGTTGGAAAAATTATAGAATGGTATCCAAGCCATGTAAAAGTCAAGGTTTATAGGGAAGATGTTGGTAGAAAAGAAGAAATCGTTTTACCTAAGAAGATGGTCGCAATAATTGAGAATCCTTTCTATGCTATAATGAATGAACCAAACTCGGCATTCCAAAGATTGCGTAGGATCTTGAATCAAGTAGATAAAACCAATGATCAAAATTCTGCTGGTAAAATGGATTTGATTATCCAGTTACCCTATGTTACCAAATCCCCAGTTAAACAAATACAGGCTGAAGAACGACGTAAAAAGATAGAAGCTCAGTTAACCGGTTCCCAGTATGGTATAGCATACATTGACGGAACTGAGAAGATAACCCAGCTGAATAGATCAGTTGAAAACAATCTTTGGCAACAGGCTAAAGATGTTAAAGAAGAGATTTATAGTCAGTTGGGTCTGAGCGAAACAATACTTAATGGAACCGCAGACGAAAAGACAAATCTAAATTATCAGAATACGGCCATAGCTCCAATATTAACGGCTATTGTTGAAGAGTATCAGAGGAAATTCCTGTCAGATACTGCAATAACTCAGGGTCAGGCAATAAGATATTTTAGAGAACCGTTTAAGCTGGTTCCAGTTGATAATCTCGCAGAGATTGCAGATAAATTTACAAGAAATGAGATCATGACCAAGAATGAATTTAGGTCTATTCTTGGAATGAAACCCTCAGATGATCCTAAGGCTGACCAGCTTCTTAATAGTAATATTAATCATCCAGATGAAGAAGCTCAACAGCAGCCAGAGGAAGAAATGCCTGGTGAAGAAAATGAAGAAGAGAATATGAATATGCCAGAAGAAGGTAATATTGACGAACAGGCATTATTGGATGAAATAAAGAAGTTAGGAGGTTAATCTAAGATGGCAGACACTTACGATTTTAGTGGATGGGCTACTAAAAATAATCTGAAGTGCGCCGACGGTAGGATAATACGCCGAGACGCGTTTAAGGTTAATGATGGAAAAAGAGTGCCCATGGTGTGGAATCACCAGCACAATTCCATTGGGGATGTGCTTGGCCATGCTATGCTTGAGAATCGTGAAGAAGGTGTTTATGCATATTGCACCTTCAATGATACCCAGGCTGGCCGAGATGCTAAAGAGTGCGTAAAGCATGGAGATGTTGAATCACTTAGCATCTGGGCAAATAATCTTGAGCAGGTTGGTTCCGATGTTCTTCATGGTGTAATCCGTGAGGTAAGTCTTGTACTTGCTGGGGCAAATCCTGGAGCATTTGTAGAATCAGTAATGGCTCATGGAGAACCCATGGACGAATATGATGAAGAAGGTATATTCTACACGGGTGACGGAATTTATATGGAACATTCTCTTGATAAGAAAAAGAAAGAAAAAGAGGATGAAGAAACTGAAGAGGAAGATGAAGATCTTGATGAAGAGTCCGAAGAAGATGAAACTGAGGATGAAGATCTGGATGAAGAGTCTGACGAGTCTGATGATGAAGATGAAAAGGAGAAAAAGAAAATGAATAAAGATCTTAAGCATTCAGATGACGGTAAGACTGTGCAGGATGTGATAGATACAATGAATGAAGAGCAGAAGAATGTTCTTTATGGATTGATTGGTGCTATTGCAAGTGAAAATGAAAACAAGGATAAAGAAACGGAGGACGAAGACGATATGAAGCACAACATATTTGATACTGAAGATGCTAATGAGAAGGCTTATCTTTCCCATGCAGACATGGAGCAGATCTTTGCCGATGCTAAGAGGCTTGGTAGCCTCAGAGACGCTGTAAATGAGAACTTTGAGGAGGGCGGCGTACTTGCTCACTCTATTCCTACAGATGGAATGGTTGGACCTAGCCAGGCAACCGCATCTCAGAATTATGGATTCAGAGATCCTGACATGCTCTTCCCCGAGTATAGGGACATTAATAGCGGTGCTCCCGAGTGGATCAGTCGCGACATGGATTGGGTTCAGAAGGTTATCGGCGGTGTTCGCAGATCTCCTTTCTCAAGGATTAAGACCCAGTTTGCTGATATCACCGAGGATGCAGCAAGAGCTAAGGGTTACATAAAGGGTAACCAGAAGAAGGAAGAGGTATTCACTCTGCTTAAGAGGACAACCGATCCCCAGACCATCTATAAGAAGCAGAAGATGGATCGTGATGATATCGTTGATATCACCGATTTCGATGTTGTTGCTTGGATCAAGTCTGAGATGAGGGTTATGCTGAACGAGGAAATCGCTCGTGCAATCCTTATCGGTGATGGCAGACAGGCAGACGATGATGATAAGATTCAGGAGCAGCATGTGCGTCCTATCGTATCTGATGTTGATCTGTTCAATGTTAAGGTTCCTGTAACCACTAACAATGCTAAGGACATCATCAATGCTGTAATCAGGGCTCGTAAGAACTATAAGGGATCTGGTAATCCTACATTCTTCACAACTGAGGATGTTGTTACTGAGATGCTCCTTCTTGAGGATACGATCGGTCATAAGATTTATAAGACTGAATCTGAGCTGGCTACCGCTCTTAGGGTTAGCAACATCGTAACTGTTGAGCCTATGGAGAATCAGACTGTAAAGGTAAACAATACCGCTTATCCTCTGGTTGGTGTAATTGTTAACCTTAAGGACTACAATGTTGGTGCTGATAAGGGTGGCGATATCAATCTGTTCGATGATTTCGATATCGATTATAACCAGTATAAGTATCTGATGGAGACCAGGATCTCTGGTGCTCTTATTAAGCCTTTCTCCGCTCTTACAATCTATAAGAATGTTAATGGCGGAAACAGCTCAGTAGCTCCTCAGGGCTAATTTAAACTGTTTATAGATAGGGGCTGGAAAATTTCAAAATGAGCGATTTTTTCTAGCCTCTATTTTATGGAGGTATGCTGATGAAATTTTATGGTAACATAGGTTTCTGGGAAGATGACATAGAAACCGCTCCAGGTGTCTATGAGAGCAAAATAATACCGAGACCGTATGCTGGAGATGTTATAGAGAATAGACAGCGATGGAATAATGATGGCCATCAGAATGATAATCTCACCATTAATAATAAGATCAGTGTAATAGCAGATCTTTATTTAAATCAGCATATGGGTTCTATAAAATATGTAGAATTTATTGGAACAAAATGGAAGGTTAGTAGCTTGGATATTAAATATCCTAGAGTAATATTAGATCTTGGGGAGGTTTACAATGGCATCGACGCAGGAGAAACGGATTGAGTTTCATGAGTTTCTTAAAAAACTCTGTGATAATGTTTACTTTTCTCCTCCAACTGGTAAAAAGTTAACGTATCCATGTATTGTATATGAGAGAAGTTATGCAAAAGTAAATTATGCGGATAACAATCCATATACATTGGATACAAGGTATTCTTTAACAGTTATAGATCCGAATCCGGATAGTGCAATAGTACCAAAGATTGAAATATTACCTAAATGCTCATATGACCGGCATTTTACCATAGATAATCTAAATCATGACGTATTTACAATATACTATTAAGGAGGAAAATAGACTATGTCTAAACTTATTTGGGACGCTATAGGCGAGCGTTACTATGAGACTGGTGTGGACCATGCGGTTCTTTATCCCGTTGAGAATGGTGCATATCCTAAGGGCTATGCTTGGAATGGCATCACTTCTGTATCAGAGTCTCCCTCAGGAGCAGAGGACAGTGCTCTTTATGCTGATAACATCAAGTATCTTACTCTGAAGAGTGCTGAGGAGTTTGGTATGACCATCGAGGCTTATACCTATCCTGATCAGTGGGAGGAGTGCGATGGTACTGCTACTCTTGCAACAGGAGTAAAGATCGGACAGCAGAGCAGAAAGAAGTTCGGTCTGTCTTACAGGACTAAGGTTGGTAATGACTCTGAGGGCGATAGCCTTGGTTATAAGCTGCATCTGGTTTACGGATGTTCAGCATCTCCTTCAGAGAGAGGTTATCAGACTGTTAATGATAGCCCTGAGGCTATTTCGTTCAGCTGGACTGTAACAACCACTCCCATCACCCTTGACGGTCATAAGCCTGTTTCACTTATCACTATCGATTCTACAAAGGCAGATCCTGTTAAGCTTAAGGCTCTCGAGGATATCCTTTATGGTACCGATGGCGGTAGCACAAGTATTATACCCGTTGGTGGCGGAAATGGCGAGGGAACTGATGCTAGGCTTCCTATGCCTTCTGAGGTTCAGACCATCTTTGCAGCTGGCTGATAATTTTTAGTTAATCTTTGTGGAGCAGTATTCAGGGTGATGGGCTGGCTGCTCCACATTTATTTCAAAATGAAAGGAGAATATTTAATATGCTTAAAAGAAAGATCAAGTACATAGATTTTCTTGATAATGAGAGAGAGGACGAATTTTATTTCAATCTTAGCAAATCCGAGATAATAAAGTGGCTTACAACTGAGGGCGGCTATACAATTGATGCTGTACTTCAGAAGATGATTGAAACTGAAAATGTTAAGGATTTGGTAGGGACATTTGAGTCGCTTATCATGATGTCTTACGGTGAGAGATCACTTGATGGTAAGTCATTTATAAAGAGTGAGGAAGTAAAAGAGAAATTCCGCTATAGTGCAGCATATGATGCTTTGTTTATGGAACTTGTTGGCGATGCCAAGAAGGCTGCAGAGTTCTTTAATGCTATTTGTCCCCCTGATCTTGCTCAGGAAGTTGATAAGATCATGAAGGAGAATCCTGAGAGTATTCCTGAAAATCTTAGAGACCTCGTCCCTACGCAGACAGCTTCTGATGAAAACAAAGTAACTCAGATGCCCACTCCTAGTAACTAATATATTGCTTTTAAGGGAGATTGAAGATGTTAACATTACATATAGATGGTCAGGAAGGTTTCAATAGTGATACCAATGAGTTCGTGACTATAAAGGAAACAACCCTTCAGTTGGAACACTCTTTGATCTCCCTTAAAAAATGGGAGCAAAAGTATCATGTTCCTTTTTTAGATAAAAAGAATGATAAAACACCAGAACAATGGGTTTACTATATAAAGTGTATGACAATTACACAAAATGTAGACCCAAATGTTTTCAAGTATATGTCATCTGAAAATGTTAAAAAGGTGACAGAGTATATCGAAGATCCAATGACCGCGACTTGGTTTAGTGATAATAAAAATGCCAAGAATGGGTTTAATAAAAATGAAATAGTTACAGCAGAGATTATCTATTATTGGATGATTGAGCTAAATATTCCTATTGAATTTGAGAAGTGGCATCTTAATCAGTTGATGACACTAATAAGAGTAATAAATATTAAACATGATCCCAAGAAGATGGGTAAGAAAGAACAGGCAATGCAGAGATCTATGCTTAACGCACAGCGTAGGGCAAGAGCTCATTCTAGGGGGTGATACCAATGAGTAATAGTTCGCTAATTTGTTATAGTAAAATTAGCCCAAACAAAACATCACCAAGAAATCACAAGATCGACACGATTACAATACACTGTATGGCTGGAAATATTTCGATAGAGTCATGCGGTGATATTTTTTATGATATAGATAGAAAAGCATCATCAAATTACGGAATAGGTAGTGATGGTCGAATTGCCATGTATGTTGAAGAGTCTGATAGAAGCTGGTGCTCTTCAAACAAGGATAATGATAATCGAGCAATTACTATTGAAGTGGCCAATGATGGTGGTGCAGAAACTGGGTGGCATGTATCTCAGAATGCTTATGATTCATTGATAAAACTCCTGGTTGATATATGTCAGAGAAATGGCATTAAGAAATTGCTGTGGAAAGGCGATAAGTCATTAATAGGACAGGTAGACAAACAGAACATGACGGTTCATAGGTGGTTTGCACCTAAAGCTTGCCCTGGTGATTATCTGTATAATATGCACTCAAAGATAGCAAGCGATGTAAATATTCGCTTAAATAATTCTGTAGAAAAATTTCAAAATGGGGAAGAAAAATTCGATAAGCCAAAATACATATGGGATAAGTTTAAGCGAGCTGGATTTACAGATGTAATGACAGCTGCTATTATGGGTAATTTGTATGATGAGTCGCATTTCTTCTCAAATAATTTACAGAATTCATTTGAAAAGAAATTTAAGAAAACAGATGAGCAATACACAGATGAGGTAAACTCTAAAAAGTATCCAGAAGATAAGTTTTCAAGAGATGGAGCTGGATATGGAATAGCCCAGTGGACTTATTGGACAAGAAAACAGGGTTTGTATGAGTTTACAATTAAGCAGGGTTATAAGATTGACGATCTTAGTCGACAGATTGAATATGTAATAGAAGAGATTACACATAAGTATTCTGGGTTATACGATAAATTAAAGACTATAAAGACTGTTAAAGAGGCTTCAGATCTAATACTAACTCAGTATGAGAAACCTGCTAATCAAGGGACTGAAGTTCAGCTTAGAAGATTTAATTATGCTAAAACTTACTATAATAAATATTCATCTAATGCTGAACCGGTTATTAGTTTGCCATATATAGTCAAGATTACTATAAATGATCTTAATATTAGAAAAGGCCCAGGCATTACTTATGAAAAGACTGGTAAGGTTACCGGAATTGGAACTTTTACCATAGTCGAAGAAATAGATGGATGGGGTTTGCTAAAAGCCTACCAAAAAGATAGAGATGGTTGGATTTCCTTGGATTACGTTCAGAGGGTGAAGTAGATGTTTTCTATAACTTCTAAAGGTAATTTTAATCATTTAGAGAAATATTTAAAGAAATCCCTAGGCAACGATTACATGTCTATATTGGAGAAATATGGTCAAAGAGGCGTTCAAGCTTTAGCAGCAGCTACACCATTGTTAAGTGGTGAAACTGCTTCATCATGGGATTATAGAATTGTTAAACAAAAAGATGGCGCTTTGGCCATTGAGTGGATAAATACCAACATTAACAATTATGTAAACATTGCAATAATATTGCAGTATGGTCATGGAACCAGAAATGGCGGTTATGTGGCAGGAAGAGACTATATTAATCCAGCTCTACAACCGATATTTGATGAGCTGGCAGAATCAGCGTGGAAGGAGGTTACTAAAACATGAGTCAGACGATTGATGAGAAAGTTGTCGAATTACGGTTTGACAATAAACAGTTTGAAGATGGTGTTAAAGAATCTCTTACCACATTTGAGAAATTAAAAAATGCTATAAAAACCAATATTTCTTCTAAAAGCTTTGACGATGTTCAGAAATCAGTTAAGAATATAGATCTATCTGAACTTGAGAGAGGTGTTGAAAGCTTATCAAATAGATTTTCGACTTTTGGAATAGTCGGAATGGAAGTAATAAGAAATATTACTGATGGTTTGATTGGCGGATTAACAAAAGGTATTCATGCGGCTACAGATGCTATAGTTAGCGGTGGTATAAAGAGAGCGATGAATATCGAAAATGCCCATTTCCAGTTACAGGGTCTAATAGATGATGAAAAAGAAGTCCAGGCAATAATGGATGATGCTATGGACTCTGTGGACGGAACGGCATATGCCTATGACGAAGCAGCTAAAGCGGCTTCCATGTTCGCTGCATCAGGACTTAAATCTGGAACCCAAATGCAGCAGGCTCTAAAAGCTATAGCCGGTGTTTCAGCAACAACAAACTCTGAATATCAGGGAATGGCTGATATATTTACAAAGATTGCTGGTCAGGGTAAGGTCATGACCAATGAGTTGAATCAGTTTGCGGCTAGAGGTATGAATGCTGCAGCTGCTACAACAAAGTTCATCAATGGTGTTAATGACGGGTCAGTAGAAGCTACTGAAAGTGTTAAAAAATATATAAAAACATTAACCAATGGGCGGCAGATAACAGAAGCAGATCTTAGAGAAATGGTTACAAAATCTAAGATTTCTTTTGAACTGTTTTCTGAAGCAATGGCTACTACTTTTGGTGATCATGCTAAAGATGCTAATAAAACCTTTACTGGTTCAATGGCAAATATTAGAGCAGCATTGGCTCGAACTGGTGCCATGTTTGTTTCGCCATTAGTAAAGCAAGACGGCCCATTTGTTCAGTTCTTTAATGCTATAAGAATAAAAGTTAATGAGTTTAATAAAGCATTAGGGGCGACTAACGGTTTGGCTGTTAAATTTACAACCTGGGTTAATGATATGGTAACCAAATTAACAAAAGTTGTAGAAGGTTTTAAAATAGCCAATACATATACTAGAACTTTTGGAGATGGTGTAAAAAAGACATTTGAATCATCGGATCATATAATCCAAAAATGGGGTGACGGTACTGAAAAACTTATTGAAAAGAAAATTTATACACCATTCCATGCTTTTCAAGACATAATATATATAATCATAAATTCAGTAAAAGCATTACTTTCTGTAATAAAGCCAGTAGGACAAGCATTTAAAGATGTATTTTCATTTAATACAGAAAATATTTATGAAACTATAGAATCTATTAAAAAATTTACATCTACTCTTAAATTATCTGAAAAAAATAGTAAAAATGTCCATGATGCTTTTAAAGGTTTATTTGATGTTATCAGTCTTGTATTTGAGATTGGCATGAAATTACTTAAAAGTGTATTTAAGGGTTTAAACACATCGTCCAAGGAAACCAGTTTTAGTATACTAGGATTAGCTGGAAGTATTGGAAGAGCTTTAACAGCATTTACAGAATTTATAAGAAATTCAGAATCTTTTAACAAAATATTTGAGAAATTAGGAGATATTTTATATACTGTAAAGAGTCATTTTAGTGATTTCATATCTTCAATAGCTAGTGGCGTTCATGTAGATTTAAGCGGAATAACCAGATTAAAAGATGGTATGTCCGGTTTGGCATCAGCTGCTACTATAGCTAAAAATGTACTCAGTTCAGTATGGGGCGCTATAAAGACCATATTAGCACCGCTTGCTCCAGCTATGGAAAAACTAGGTGAATCTATAATGAAAGTAATTGGGAGTTTAAATCCGTTAAAAGCATTACTTTCATTATTAAATGGAATTTTACTTACAGATTTAATAGCTAATATAAGAAATCTTGGAGCAATGTTTACAAATTCTACAAAACAGCCCTTATTAATAATGAATAGAATAAAGGCTGCTATGACAGAATTACAATATTCATTAAAAGCTATGACATTGGCTATTAATGCTGGTGCTATAAAAGATATAGCGATAGCTGTTGGTATTTTAGCAGCATCTATTTTTGTATTATCGTCAATTGATGGTGCTTCATTATCTAGATCATTAGCTGCTGTTACTGGTGCTATAATTGATCTAGTTGGTGCAATAACGGTAATGGGTAAAGTATTTTCATCTACGACATTTAAAGGTAGTATAACTGGACTAATAGATAGTTTTAGAATAGGTGTTTTAGGTACTACGCTAATAAAATTAGCAGCTGCTGTTCTTATATTATCATTTGCTATGAAAAATTTAGCAGACTTAAGTTGGGAAGACATTATTAAAGGCTTGGCTGCCATAGCAGTAATGATATTAGAACTAGTCGGTGCTGTAGTAATTTTAGATAAAATAGGTGGTCCAAAAAAGATAACTAAAGTTGGTTTAGGTATGATACTTATAGCTGCTGCCGTGAATATTATGGTTAAAGCAGTTCAAGCACTATCAGGTTTATCATGGGAAGAGATCGGTAAAGGCCTAGCTGCAGTTGGCGGCATATTGCTTGAAATGGGATTGTTTACTAAATTAGTAGGCGGAACGAAGAAAATGTTGTCTATTAGTTTGGGAATGATTCTTGTTGCAGAAGCTGTTAATGTAATGGCTAAAGCTGTAATGCAGTTATCTGGCATGAGCTGGGAAGAAATTGGCAAAGGCTTATCTACAGTTGGCGGTTTGCTACTGGAAATGGCATTATTTACTAAAATTTCAGGTGGCTCAACTAATATGATAGCTATAAGTATTGGAATGGTCATATTAGCTCAGTCATTAAAAACATTAGCAGAAGTAATGCAGACTATAGCAGGCTTAAGTTGGGAAGATATAGCAAAAGGTTTAGTTACTATGGGCGGTGCTTTAACCGAAATAACAATAGCACTTAATTTAATGCCTAACACAGCTATATTAAAAGCTGCTGGTGTGCTAGTTTTAGCCATAGCTTTGCAAAATCTTGGTGATGTTATTAAAACCATGGCTGGAATGTCATGGGAAGAGATTGCTCGTGGATTAGTAGCTATGGGTGGAGCTTTACTTGAGGTTGGGATAGCCCTATATGCAATCCCTCCATGGGCAATACTTGGCGCTGCTGGACTATTGGTGACAGCAATAGCACTAACATCAATAGCAAAATCTATGCAATTATTTGGCGGTATGTCATGGGAAGAGATCGCTCGTGGTTTAGTTGCTATGGGCGGAGCTTTAACAGAAGTAGTAATAGCTATGCAGTTCGCAAATAGTGGATTAGTGGGTGCTGCTGCTTTATTAGTGATAGCCATAGCTCTTGAAAAAATAACACCGGCATTTGTTGCATTAGGCCAAATGGAATGGGCGCAGATTGGCAAAGCTTGCGTTGCTTTAGTGGCTGCTTTAGCTATATTAGTTGCGG
>Ga0326514_10001317_pt1 | contig 16208 bp, 10 predicted proteins | sample 3_2548_0518_D_FD_203653 | JGI IMG/M metagenome (GOLD analysis project Ga0326514, IMG submission 203653) | Bovine rumen microbial communities from UC Davis, California, United States - 3_2548_0518 | ecosystem: Host-associated > Mammals > Digestive system > Stomach > Rumen | place: USA...
ACCGGCAACAAATACGGAATCGCCTATACGGATGGTACGGAGAAATTCACGCAGCTCTCCAGGCCGGTTGAAAACAAGCTCATGGACCAGATCGAGTATCTGACGAGCATGCTATACAGCCAGTTGGGGATGACGAAGGAAGTCTTTGAGGGAACCGCTGATGAGCGCGTGATGATGAACTATATCAGCCGTACAGTCGAGCCAATCGTATCCGCCATTTCCGACGAATTCAATCGGAAATTCCTGACCAAAACCGCGAGAAGCCAACATCAGCGCGTGATGTACTTCAACGACATCTTCAAGCTGGCCACCGCCGACAGCATGACTGCGAATGGCATCCAGCTGGTGACGGGCGAAGTTATCACCAAGAATGAGCTTCGGCAGCGGATGGGCTATAAACCGATTGAAGACCAGGGAGCGGATCAGCTGATGAATCCCAACATCAATCCTGGAGGAGGCATGGCTCCCGGAGAAGGCGCTGGAGCAGAAGCTGTTCCGACAGACGCGGAGAACGATGAGAGCGCGGAAACCACGCTCGCGGACATGAAGGTATCTGACATACCATAAACCTTAAGCAAGGATCGCGGACTTCAAAATGGAAGCCTGCTTTTTTGTTTTTGGGGAAAAATACAGAAAGGGTAAGTAAGGATGAAGAAAAACAAATTCGACTTCAGCGGATGGGCGACGAAGAACGATCTTCTGTGCGCTGATGGCAGAACCATTCGGAAAGACGCCTTCAAAGACGACGACGGGCGAACGGTTCCGCTGGTATACCAGCACAATCACGACGACCCCACCCGGGTCATCGGCCATGCTCTGCTGGAAAACAGGGAAGACGGCGTTTACGCCTATTGCAGTCTTAACAATACAGACATGGGACGCCATGCCAGGGAATGCGTCCGGCACGGAGACTTCGACAGCCTGAGCATCTATGCAAACAAGCTGGTGCAGCGCGGCGGCGACGTCATTCACGGTGTGATCCGTGAACTGAGCCTGGTACTGGCCGGTGCGAATCCCGGAGCCAAGATCGAGTTCCCGATTCTGGCCCATGGCGAGGAGAGCGAAACCGAGGCGACGATTTGGCACGGAGACGACGAGGGCTTTGAATTCGAATCCGGCATGAAGCTGGACGAAGAAGCCGTGGAGCATGCCGAGCCTGAGAAGAAGCCCGAAGAAGCTCCCAAGAAGGAAGAGCCCAAAAAAGATGAACCTGCCGCGGAAAAGCCGGCCAAGGAAGAAGCCAATAAGGACGAGACCGTCCAGGACGTTCTCAATTCCATGACCGACAAGCAGCGGAAGGTTGTTGAATACCTGGTCGCTCAGGCGCTCGGCGGAGACGACGAAGACGAAGACGAGGAAGCAGAGCAGTCCGCTTTCGATGATGAGGATTCTATCAGTCACGCCGATGAGGAAGGCAGTGACGAGACTGTCCAGGACGTTCTGGATTCCATGTCCGAGAAGCAGCGGAAAGTTACGGAGTACCTGGTAGCCCAGGCGCTGGAGAGCGCCGAAGAGCAGTCCGATGAGGACGAAGAAGACAACGAAGACGCCGATGAAGCGGCGCACAGCGATATTGAAGGAGAGGAATTTATCATGAAAAAGAATGTGTTTGACAACGAAGCCATGGAGACGAACGACCAGAACGTCCTGACCCATGCGCAGATGGATACCCTGATCAAGGATGCCAAGAGGATCGGCAGCCTGCGGCAGTCCGTGCTGGAGCACAGCGCCGAGTATGGCATCGACCAGATCGACTGGCTTTTCCCGGAAGACAGGAGCGTTCCCGGCGGTGCTCCGCAGTTCATTCAGCGTGACATGGGCTGGGTTACCCAGGTGATGAACGCTGTTTCCCACACTCCCTTCTCCCGCATCAAGACTTTGTTCGCGGATATTACCGAGGAACAGGCCCGTGCGCGGGGTTACATCAAGGGCCGGCAGAAGAAGACCGAGGTCTTCAAGCTGCTGAAGCGGACGACCGATCCCCAGACCATTTACAAGAAGCAGAAGCTGGATCGTGACGACGTCGTGGACATCACTGACTTCGACGTGGTTGCCTGGATGAAGCAGGAAATGCGGACGATGCTGGACGAGGAAATCGCCCGGGCGATCCTGGTGGGCGACGGCCGCGCTGAGGATTCCGATGACCACATCAGCGAAGATCACATCCACAGCGTCTTCCACGATGACGATGACCTGTTCGTTGTCCGGAAGCAGTACACCGCCGTGCAGGGTGAAGAGAAGGCCAAGACCCTGATCAAGCTGGTCCGCAAGGCCTGGAAGGACTACAAGGGAAGCGGAAACGCGACGGCCTATCTGTCCGAGGATACCCTGAGCGATCTGCTCCTGCTGGAAGACAGCTTCGGTCACTTCCTGTATCCGACCAAGGACGTTGTGGCCAGCGTGCTGGGCGTGCAGAACATCGTGACTGTGCCTCCGATGGCTGATCCTTCCACCTATCGCGTGGATGAGGACGACGCGACCAAGGGCTACCGTCCTCTGATGATTATCGTCAACATGAAGGACTACAACGTGGGCGCCGATAAGGGCGGCTCTGTCAACATGTTCGAGGACTTCGACATCGACTACAACGCTCAGAAGTACCTGATCGAAACCCGGTGCTCCGGTGCTCTGGTCCGGCCCTTCTCCGCGATCGTTGTCGAGGAAGAGTTCACGATCAAGACCGAGGGCGAAGGCGGCGGCAACTAATTCAAAATGGAAGGATGAACCGAGATGCCCAAGTTTTATGACGCGGTAGGTTATGCCGAGGAGAGAGAAGGAACCGGAGAGAGGGAAGGAATCATCGAGGACGTCATCGTTGAGAAATACAGATACGGCGACGTTCTTCGCAATACCAGGAAATGGGAAGGCGGAAGCGATATTCTGGACAATCTCCGGATTAACAATCAGATCAGCATTATGGCCGAAGAATACGACTACGCGCATTTCGGGAGCATCAAATATGTAAAGTGGATGGGGAACCGCTGGACAGTCACTAACGTTGAGGTTCAGCGGCCCCGTCTGCTGATTACGATCGGAGGCGTGTACAATGGCCCGACGGCTTGATCTGCATCATCTGCTTCAGGAGACATTTGAAGGTGCAACAGGACTCAGCTCAAAAGGCCGAGTCTTTTTTCAACCTGGCTCCGACACGAAGCTCAGCTATCCGTGCCTTTTATACAAGCTAACCGATATCCCCGTAGACCGTGCGAACAATTCTCCCTACAAGATCGAGCATTCCTATGATCTTACGGTTATCGACCGGGATCCGACAAGCCCACTTCGGGAAGCAATTGTTCGCCTTCCGCTGTGCCGGTTTACGCGCAGCTATGAATCCGACGGTCTGCATCATTATGTTTTCCGAATTTACGAATAATTTAGGAGGGTTATACTATGCCTACTACGAAAGCTTTGCACTGGGATGGAACCGGTGAGAAGAAGTATGAAAATGGTGTAAGCAAGGGTGTTCTGTATCTGAAAAATAATGAAACGCCCGCCAAGTGGATCGGGGTCGCCTGGAACGGCCTGACCGCTGTAACCGAGAGCCCTGAAGGCGCGGATAAGACCGACCTGTGGGCTGACAACATCAAGTATGCTTCCATGCGTGCGGCTGAAACCTTTGGCGGCACCATCGAAGCCTATACCTATCCGCCCGAATTCGAGCGCTGCAACGGCGAAGCCACTCTGGCGCCCGGAGCTGTGATCGGCCAGCAGGCCCGTGAAGTATTCGGCTTCTGCTATCGAACCGAACAGGGTAACGACGAAGCTGCCCTCGGTACCGTTGCCGCCGGCTACAAGCTGCATCTGGTATACAACTGCACCTGCTCTCCCTCTGAGCGCGCGTATGAGACCATCAACGACAGTCCCGACGCGATCACTTTCAGCTGGGAGTTTGACTCTACGCCTGTGAACGTAAACGTCGGCGGCGCCAAGCCCACCAGCGTGATCACCGTGGACAGCAGGACGGCGACCTCTACCGGCTTGACCGCGCTGGAAAATGCTCTGTACGGTACCGAGCAGACGGATCCTTATCTGCCGGATCCGGAGACCGTCGCCACCCTTCTGGCCACCACCTGAGATTAATCAAAATGGAACCTATGGGGCCCTGCTGTGACGCGGGGCCCCTTCTTTTTCTTTTTGTGCAAATTTGAAAGGAGTAAATAAAAATGGTTAAAAAGACAGTTACTTTTCCGGACTTTGAAGGTAAAGAGGTCACCAAGGACTTCTATTTCAACCTCAGTAAGATGGAGTTCCGTGTCCTGGATCGGAAAATTCCAGGAGGGCTTCAGAACATGATCGATCAGATCATGAAGGAGAAGGATGAGGATCGGCTTATCGATCTGCTGGACATCCTCATTCTTGAAAGCTACGGCGAGAAGTCCGAGGATGGACGTTTCGTCAAGGAAGACCGGTATGGCCGCAGGCTTTCCAGCTTTTTCAAGATCAGCGAAGCCTGGGACGTGCTTTTCATGAACCTGGTTTCAAATGAGAACGAGCTTCATGAATTCCTGATGGGCATCGTGCCGAAGGACGTTGCCGAGAAAGCTGAGGCCGAGTCCGCCAAGACGGAAGGCACGCTGACGCCGGCAACCACGAACGTTACACCTATGCCCTCAAAATAAAGTTCTGGAAAGGAGACCGGGTTCATGCTTAAGATTATGGTTCCTTCCGGGGAGTTGTATGACGAACGGACAGAACGGTTTATCACGGTGAACGGACGAGAGCTGCAGCTTGAGCACAGCCTGGTCTCCATTTCTAAATGGGAAAGCAAATGGAAAAAGCCGTTTCTGAGCGGCGCAGCAAAAAGCCGTGAGGAGACCATCGATTACATTCGTTGTATGACAATCAGCCAGAACGTTGATCCAAATGTATTTCTCGGGCTGTCGGAAGCAAACATTGATGCCGTTAACCGGTATATTGACGATCCAATGACGGCGACAACTTTTAAAAACAGCCAAAAGAGGCCGAATCGTCAGATCATTACAAGCGAGATCATCTATTACTGGATGATCAGTCTGGAGATTCCTATGGAGTGCCAGAAATGGCATCTGAATCGGCTTCTGACTCTGATCCGGGTTTGCGATGAAAAGAATCAGCCCGGAAAGAAGAAAAGCCGGAAAGACGTCATCGCTGAGAATCGGGCACTGAATCAGATGCGGCGGGCCCGTACTGGTTCCCGCGGATAAGAAAGCGGGGGACACGGGTTGGCGCTCATTAAGATCAAGCATAAGGGAAATTTCAATAAAGCGGAGCGGTTCTTTAACCGTGTTCTGAAGCGCGATTACCTGAATATTCTCGAACATTACGGACAGGTTGGAGTTCAGGCACTTCGCAACGCCACGCCAAGCGAAAGCGGAAAGACTGCCGACAGCTGGGATTTCGGAATAGAGGAAGGCAAGGGAACCGTTACCCTGTACTGGACAAACTCAAATGAGAACAAAGGCGTCAACATCGCGATTCTTTTGATTTACGGTCACGGACTTCAAAATGGAAGCTATGTTCAGGGAGTTGACTTTGTGAATCCTGCCATGCGTCCAATCTTTGAAAAAATAGCAGATGAAAGCTGGAAGGAGGTCACAAGGTAATGGCTAGCAATACAGATACCCGGATTGTCCAGATGCAATTCGACAACAAGGACTTTGAAAAGAACATTGCCACAAGTGAGAAATCGCTTGAAAAGTTCAAGGAAGCCCTTGATTTTGAGCAATGTGAAAAAAGTCTGGAGGATTTCGAGGACGCGACCCGGAAGCTGACCTTCGACCAGATGGCCAGTAACATTCAGAAGCTGGCGGATAAATTCACAGGGCTGGGAACCGTCAGCGAATACGTGCTCAGCCAGGTCCGCCATGGGCTGGAGAGTGCTGCCGCCAAGGCTAAAGCGTTCTTCAACAGCATGACCATTGATCAGGTGAACGTTGGCTTTGAAAAGTTTGGACAGTTGAACAAGAACGTCCAGACAATTATGGCTGCGACCGGCCGGTCCGAAGAGGACGTTTACAAGGTCATGCAGCGTCTTAACACATATACGGACTGGACCAGCTACAGTTTCACGGACATGGCCAGCAACATCGGCAAGTTCACTTCCGTTGGCGTTCCACTTGAGAAAGCGGAAAAACAGATGGAAGGCATTGCCAACTGGGCGGCCCGTTCCGGTGGTGGTATTCAGGAAGCCAGCCGGGCCATGTATAACCTGAGCCAGGCCATGGGCGTCGGCGCCATGACTAAGATCGACTGGAAGTCCATTGAGAACGCCGGAATGGCGACCAAGGAGTATAAGGAACAGCTGATTCAGGCTGGTTTGGCGACCGGTAATCTGATCAAGCAGAACGGAAAGGTGATGACTGCCAAGCAGTTTGGCAAACAGGTGGAGGTCACCTATCAGAACCTGGCCGAAACGCTGAGCAAGAAGTGGGCGGACACGGAGGTCATGCAGAAGTCTTTCATGGCCTATTACTATGACGATATCACCTACAGTGGAGAAATCGCCGAAGGTGTAAAGACCACTAAAGAACAACGTGATCAGATCTATGAGCTGCTTGGTAAGGACAACAAGATCGACGCCAAGGAATGGAAGAGCCTGAATATGGACTCCCAGGAGAACCGCCAGGCGATCATCGATGCCGCCGTTGAGCAGAAGAAGCTTCTGAAAGAGGTTAACGACGAAGGCGAGACCGTCTATAAGACGATGGCCAAGAACGGCAAACAGATTAAAATTACGGCGGACAATTTTGAGAAGTTCCTTGAGAAGGGCCTGCTGGACAAGTCGTTAATCACCGTTGCATTTAATTTGAATGCCGAACCCTTGATTGAGACAACTGAAGAACAGAAGCGTGCAATTAAGGATGCCCTCGGAGACGATGATATTGTTCTGAAAAAAGACTGGTCCGAGGGCTTGACAGAGGCGGGCCTCGCGACGAATGAATTCAAACAGGCAGCTATGGATGCCGCCGTTGCGGCAGGAACATTAAAGAAAGAAACTGATAAGGCTGGAAAAACGGTCTATAAGACAGCGAAAGGCTTTGGTAAGGAAACCGTCGTAACCCTTGAAAATTTTGAGGAGACATTAAAAAACAAATGGTTCACAAGGGACGTGGCTGACAAGGCGACAAAACTCGACGATCTTGGAAAAGCTGCGTATGAGGCCGCCCAGAAATGTATGACCTTTACTGATATATTGAATGCCTGGAAGGACCAGCTGAGTACCGGCTGGATGAACAGCTACAACCTTATCTTCGGCGAATTGTCTGAAAGCATGGAACTGTTCAGCAATATCTGTAATAAGGTAGGCGCGGCTCTAGATGATCTGCTGAAATATCGAAATAAGCTGCTGGAAATCTGGGGAAATGGTGGAGGCCGTACTAACCTTTGGAGTCTGATTGTCGGGGAAGTTACGGACGAAGGGGAAGTAATCGCATACGAAGGCGCTTACGGTTTTCTTGATGCGCTGATGGATATCGGCGGGCTCATCAAGGAAGGCTTCTGGAACATGATGAAGCTTTTTGCACCTGACGACGTGCTTTCCATGTGGGACGATGAGGACGCAAGAGACGGATGGTTCGCTTCTCAGTTGGATCAGACTGTGACAAACGTCCGTAATTTTATTTCCGCGATTCACGATTTCTTTAACGCTTCCGCAGACGGATCCCAGAAAACCCGTTGGCAGCAGATTCAGGATGTGGTGAACGCGATTTACGCGGCCTTTGTCCTGGCCTATACGGTGATCAGAGATGTAGCCGGATTCCTCGGCAAGCTCTTTGATCAGGATCATCTTGGAAAGAGCATCGATTCTATTCTTCGTCTTCTCAGCGCCCTCGGTCTCGGCGTATATGAAATGGCGGACTCCGCGGTTGAGGGCGAAGGCCTCGAGAAGCTCTTTAACGGGCTCCTGGATTCTCTTGAGCCACTGATTGCCGCGGTGAATACATTCGTTGATGTTTTGACCGGCGGCATTATCGACGGCCTGAACGATGGAAAAGAAGCCGGAACCTTCGCGGGTATCTGGCAGACGATCTGCGATATTTTCAAGCTGCTTGGAAAAATTGTTTCCAAGATCGGAGCTCCGGTGCTGAACTTTGTGTCCAGCGTACTCGGCATCATTAACGAGCTGTTTGATGGGGAGCTGACCGGGGACAAGCTGAAGGATCTTGGCGGAAGGCTGGAAACGGCGATTACCAAGCTGTTCGATGATATTTTCTCTCTGATCCCCGGTATCGGCAAAAATCTTCAGAGCACGATTGCCTACATCTTTGGCTTCGCAGAAGAGGGCGCCGAGGATGGAACCGACGAAAGCAGCAAAACAATCCTTGGCGTGGCTAAGAAATGGCTGCGGAAGATATTCGGTGGCTTTGCTAATCTGTTTGACAATATTAAGAAAGACGCAAATCAATTTAATCTCTTTACCTGGGCGAAGGATATGCTGGGTATCGGCTCCTTCGGAAAATTTCTGGCTGACATGTCAGGCATCGTTAAGGGCACCAACCTGTACGGGCTGATCATGTCATTCCTTGGCGGTTACGCATTGTTTAAGCTGATAGGCGTGCTCCGTAAGGGCGGCGGCCTTCTGAACAACATGCGTGGCTTCTTTCAGGGCGCGAAGGACGTTATGCAGGACGGTCTGAAGCTGAAATTCGGAGATCAGCTGGAATCCACCGGCGATAAAGTCATGAAGATTGCTATCGGTATCGCACTGATCGCTGGTTCCGTGGCGGTTCTTGGCAGTATGAACACCAACAGTCTGCTTAAGGGCTTTGCCGCTCTGACGGGCGTCATGCTAGCTCTTGGCGGGTTTATGTTCATCATGAAGCAGTTCGTTCTGAAGGACTGGAAGGACGCTATCGGCCTTACCGCCACGATCGCGGCCGTTGCTGCCGCAATTCTGAGCATTACGCTTGGCATCGGTTTGTTAACGCTGATGTTGAAGCCGCTCGCCAATATGAGCATGGAAGGTATTATGAAGATGCTGACCGGGCTCTTTGGCATTGTGACCATCCTTGGCCTGATGGTGAAATACATCGGCAAGGACATGAAAAACATCAAGGGGGCGGGTTCCATTGCAGCCATGGCCTTGGCTATCGGTCTGCTGATATTTGCCCTGAAGCCGTTGGCGAACATGGAGTATGAAGGTATGCTGAAGATGGCTATCGGGCTTGTCGGCATCCTTTATATCCTGACTGAGTTTAGCAATAAAGTCGGGAACATGTCCATAAAAGGCGGCGGAAGTTTAATTCTTTTGGCCGCATCGATTGGACTTCTGATCCTTTCTCTGCAGGGGCTAAAGGATTTGAGCATTGAGCAGCTCGCAAAAATGGGCATAAGTCTGTTTGTAGTTCTTGAAATGCTGTCAATGTTCACTAAGAAGATAGCTTTTATTAAAGGCGCGGGAATGGGTCAATTAATTCTTGTGGCTGCTTCCATTTGGGTTTTGATGCAGGCGTTGATGCCTCTTGCAAATCTGGAATGGGAACAGCTTGGTAAAATTGGGGCCGGTCTCGCCGCAACGATGTTGATTATCGGTATGTTCATCAATAACACTCAGAGCATGCACGGAACCGGAATGGGAAACATTCTTATGGTCGCTGCCTCTATCTGGGTTCTGATGCAGGCATTGCTGCCTTTGGCGAACCTGCCATGGGAAGGCCTCGCAAAAATGGGTGTAGGTCTTCTCGCAGTCAGTGCCATCGTGGTTTTGATGACTCATCTGGTGGACGATATGAACGTTCTTCAGGGAGCGGGAATCGCCATTATGATGGCCGGCCTTGCCGCGGTTCTTCTGACGTTTGGATTTGCCATGGCCAGCCTGACCGGCCTTAGCTGGGAGCAGATTTCCGTGGCATGTTCCTATCTGATGGGAATCATTGTAGTATTTGGGTTAATCCAAAAGACAATGCTGAAAGACAACGATATTCTTGACGCGATACACAGCTTGCTTTTGCTGGCCGGTCTTGCGGTGATTATGATCGCATTTTCTATTGCGCTGAATGAGATCAAGAACGTGCCTACGGATAAAATTATTGCGTTCTCTGCCGGCCTTGCAGCTTTGGTTGCGGCTATCGGGATCGCTTTAACGCTCACAAGAGGCATGACGATTACCGGCGCTCTGAAGGGTATCCTGATTCTTTCCGCCGCAATGGCTGCCTTGATGCTGGTCTTTGGTCTGGTAGGCTCCCTCGTTATGAACATGATCGGAAGTTCGCTTACCACGCTTGCCGCGAATCTAAAGCTATTCAGCGGTATGATTTCCGACTTCAGTACTCGCATGAACAGCGTGGACGAGGGCGGGATCGAAAAGGCCAAACGCGTTGTACACATGCTGGTCGCTTTGCTTGGGGATATTGGCGGTATAGTAATCGGATCGATTTCCTCTTCCGCACTCACAACTATCTCTTCTCATCTTACGCTGACAAGCGGTTTACTGATAGACTTCAGCAGCCGTATGAATCAGGTCGATGAAGCGGCTTTCAGCAAGGCTCAGCGGATTATAAACAAGGTTAAGCTCATGATGGCCAGCCTTGACGGTTTTGAAGGATATACCTCTCAGCGGGAAGCTTTTACTACCGCTTTATTTGATTTAGGTACGGGAGTTGAGATATTCGCAGGCCACACCGGAAACGTCGGCGATCTAAGTGAAAACTCCGCACTGCAGCTGATTAAGGAACTTAGCGCATGTGCCGGAGATATGGATACCATCGCCTCAATGGACATTGACGGTCTTTCGGCCAAGCTGACAGGACTCGGAGGCGCCATGATGCTTTACGCTAAGGGAGCTGAAGAGGCGACCGGAATGGACGTAAACGCGGAAGGCGCGCCTGACGTAGCCGGAGCCGTTCGTCTGCTGCGGGATATTTCCAACAGTCTGACTGAAAACGGCGGATTTACAATTCCTGAAAACATGCCTTCGGAAGAGGCGCTTGGGCTCTTTGGTGCTCAATTGGCCGCACTTGCCGGGGCACTTGTTATGTTTGAAGAATCCGGAAGCCAGCTTGGCGAAGGTACGGAGCAGGCATTGGCAGCACTGGATTTCTTCAAGGATCTTAAAGAAAAACTGGTCGAAATCGATATGGGTCAGGCCATTGGCACCGCTCTCGCTTCATTCCTGACAGGAGAGTCGGTTGAGGTCCAGCCCAATGAACTTGAGACCTTTGGCAAAAATATTGAACAGCTCGGCCTCGCGCTGGCCGCTTTTGCCAAATCAACTACCGTCGTGGACGAAGCCTCCGGCGAGATGAAGCCGATTGACTATTCCAAAGCGACAGAGGCACTTACTTCTTTCTCTGAATTAGCGAACAGCCTGCCGACGATCGGCGGGATCCGCAGCTGGTGGGAAGGAAATAAGCAGAGTCTTACTGATCTTGGTGCTGATCTGGAAGCCCTCGGACAGGGCCTTAAGGACTTCACCATGAAGGTAACCGGTAAAAGCGAAGATGAATACACGGGCATTACCGACAGCGAAATCGAGGAAGGAAAGACTGCGTCAACGACTATCGTAGATAAAGCTGTCGAGGTCATCACTAATCTTATCGAAGCGCAGGGAAAACTGGAAGATGTTGGCGGCATCGCCAGCATCTGGACAGGAGATCCGCCTAAGTTGTCCGACATCGGAGTACAGCTCGAAACCCTTGGACAGAGCCTGCGTGACTTTAGCGATCAGATCACCGGTACCGAGGAAGGCAAAAAGCCTTTCGATCCGGAAGCTGCGAAAGCAGCTATCGGGACAGTTGATGAAATGATCGGGATTATGCAGGACATAAGCACCCGGCTTCCGAAAGTCGGCGGTCTTGGGGCGGCGCTTAATACGCTTGTAAGCGGACGGCAATCACAACTTACTGACGTAGGAACACAGATTGGCGGGCTCGGAACCGGACTCTCAACATTTGCTACAGAAATTTCCGGAAAATTCAGTAACGCGGATGAAGTAATAAACGCTTTGAAGGTAGTCAGCACCGTGGTCGACCTGATTGGAAGTCTGTCAACCGTCAGCAACAATATCGCCTATGGCAACGTAGGAAGTTATGTAGATTATCTGAATACCTTCCTGCAGGGAATGGCCTCCGTGAAAAATGATGCCAACGGAAATGAATACGATAATTCCATCGTGAATTACATCGTCTCTCTGATGAGCTCTATCTCCGAAGCCATCAACCAGGCAGGAAATATAGATAAAACAAATGTAGACATCTTTACAACCTTTGTCCAGGGCCTGAATAATCTGGCTTCCATCAACCTGGCGACTGTCAGCACGCAGTTTGAGGCCGTAGGTCAGAACATATCCGCCGGTGTCGCAAACGGTATTGCCCTCGGGCAGTCCGGAGTCATCGACGCGGCTGTTGCTATGGCTGTCGCCGCATACGAAGCTGCGAAGGAGGCTCTGGACTCACACAGCCCAAGCCGCGTTTTTATGAGCCTTGGCCAATTCGCCTCGGAAGGTCTCGCAATCGGAATCACGAAGAGCAGCGGACTGGCCGAGGATGCCGGCGAATCCATGGCGAACAGCACCATTGAATCAACAAAGGGAATTCTGGCGGGTCTCAGTGCTACGCTGCTGGAGGACATTGACACGCAGCCGACTATCAGGCCGGTGCTTGATCTAAGCAACGTGACCGCCGGGGAAGGAACTCTAAGCAACATGTTCGGCCGAAGCTACGGTATCGGACTGAATACAAGCGGAATTAATTCCCGTGTCTCCAGAACCTTTACAACGCCCGTGTCTGTTCAAAATGGAAGCGGCGAGGAGAATACAATGGCTCGAATGGATGCCATGCTTGAAAACATACAAAAAATGGGCAACAGCATTTCCAACATGAAGCTGGTGCTTGACACCGGCGTTTTGGCGGGCGGCGTTGCCGACGATGTCGACGTCGACATCGGAAGAAAAGCATTTTACGCGGGAAGGAGGAACTGATATGTCTTCATCTACTGTATACGAGGGCCAGCATTCGCTGAATTTCATGACACTTGACGGAAGCGAAGTGAAAAATACCTGGACGGAATGGCATCTGGTTCCGACTTCCAAATTGGTTGTCGCCGAAGCCGGGGTCTCGACGAATTTCATCGAGATTCCCGGCCGGGGCGACCCGATCGACTTTACAGAATACCTTACCGGAAAACCAGTCTACGGTCCACGAAGCGGGAGCTGGGAATTTGCTATTGACAATTACCACGAACACTGGGAATCGATCCGCCTGCGGATTGTGAACTTTATTCACGGCAAAAGACTCCGGGTTATTTTGACAGATATTCCGACGCGGTATTATGAGGGCCGTTTTACGGTCAACAATCTGGAACCGGGGGAAGATTTCAGTCACGTAACCATCAACTATGTACTTGACGTTTACAGTTATTCCATTTACGAAAACGCGGATGACTGGCTGTGGGATCCATTCAATTTTGATACGGATTATACGGACGAACGGAATCAGGAGGCTCGACTGTAAAGCATGGGTGACGTTACATATAAAATTACGATCAAAAATTATTACGAAGCCGGGCGTCTTGTAACGGATGAAAAGACGCTTTATACCATTCCTATTCAGGAATCGGATATGGAGAATGTTTTAACAGATCCGACCGTCTCTTGCGAGATTAACAAAACCGGCACGTTTGAATTCACGATTTATCCGAATCATCCCTATTACCACGCACTTGCTCAGATGAGAACGATCATGCGCGTCGAGTATGACGGGGACACGATTTTCAGAGGACGGATTCTGACCATCGACAACACCATGTCTGGAGTTAAGAAGGTCCACTGTGAAGGAAGCCTAGCCTTCCTGATGGATTCGATTCAAATTGGGGTTCCTAAGGCGCAAAGGGCTTCTGTAACTCTTCAAGAGTACATTGTAAGTTTGCTGGACGTTCATAATCAGCAAATGATGGAATCCGGAGAGACAGACAAGTGCATTTATCCCGGTTATATTCCTGGCGCTTATCCGGAAACCATTTCCTCCGAACAGATGATCAATAACGAATCCGAGAAATATGGCAGCAACGGAACAGAACAGACGATGAACGCCATCGAATCGCTTATGAAGCAGTTCGGAGGATTTTTTCGCGCAAGATATTCTGCAACAGATCAGAAAACGTATTTGGACTGGTGCCGGCTGTGGTTCCGCCGCGATCTTGAAAACGGCCAGCCAATCGCGATTACGCAAAACATTATCGACGCACAGAGCAACAGCGAGGTGGACAACATCTTTACCGCTTTGATTCCTGTTGGGTCAAAAGAGGGCGAAGATGTTTACATCACGGATTATGCCACGAATATTCATGGAAATAATAATCGAATTCTCGTTCCGCAGATTACGCAGGTTTATTCTGAGAGCGAACTTAATACCGGATATGTAACAAAGGATATTTATGAAAAAGCTATTGCACGGTACGGTATCATTTATAAGGTTGAAAAATTTTCAAACGCGGACACACCGGAAAAGCTTTGGAAATACGCCTGCGACTGGATTAAGAATAATTATGTAGGCGGTATCACGTCTTATGATCTTTCCGCTGTCGATATGCACAATGTTGATCGTGATATTGTCAAGTATCTTGTAGGCGACTGCATAAGGCTGGCTATTCCTTCAGATATGACCGAGCTGGATGAGTACAATCCGGATGCACATAGTAATGTTGTAAACCGTACATTATTGAGTATCAAATACGATCTGCATCATCCAGAAAAGAATAGTTATAACGCTGGAATTCCGAGTGATATTCTGAACGTCGAGTACGGTTCAAAATCCACTTCCACATCCACTTCCACATCCAAATCCAAAAGAGGAAAAGGCGGAGCCGGAAGAGGAGCCGGAAACAAAAAAATCACAGATGATGACGATAATCGCGACACTGAAGCTAAGGAAAAGCAACAGAATGCCCTTGCCTGGAAACTGATATGGGACGAGACGTACAACAATAAAGAATACGAAACTTTGAAGAAGACTGTCGGCGGGGTCGGTATTAAACCTGCGCTGCAGACTTCTCAGCTTATTGTTAAGCAAGTGCTTTCAGATCCAGATATTGACACTCCGGGGGAAGTGTATGAGCGTACAGCAGCCATCTTGAATGGACAAAAACAGGCAGCGACATTTGCGGCAAGCATGAGAGTGCCCGGAATGTCGAAGTTATTTGAAAGCTATAAGAAAATGAGTCCAACGGGGAGAAAGCTCCTCGAGCTTGATGAGAACTATCAGTCGGCAGTCACCTCGATGACGATTGGTGCCGGACAGAAGGCTCTTGAATTAAAAGGAAAGACTCCAAGCACATTGCCAAACATTTTGGATAAGGTGACCCAATTAGGAATTACCGATGATATGGATCCTGAGACGGCCAGCGCTTTGATTAAAGATGCGACTAAGGGCGTTCTACCTCCTAATATAGTCGGCTCATTCGGCAAGGACACAGATGCGGATGGTAATGAGTCAGGTATCGTTGAACTCGGGAAGGAAGCTATTACAAACATAAATTTAACCGGCGGGGGAAATGATGGAAAAGGATCCGCTAAAGTTGGCGTTAAGCAGGGGAAATGGCTTATCCAGATGAATGAACCGCTGTCCTATAAAGAGGACGGCGTAACTAAAAAACTTCCGGACGGCGTGATTGATGCGGATGATTATGCCACTCTTAAGAGCGGAGTTCAAGCGATTCCCAGCTTCACCACGCAGGTTGGTGCATTCAAGACAGCTATTGCCGAAAATGTTTACGCGATTAATGTTAATGCTGGGAAAATAAGTGCGTTAGAGGGCGAATTCGACACGATTAATACGAAAATTATCAACGCTGTACAGGGACATACGTTAAGCCTTCAATGTTCGACTTTTAACGGAAGCCGTCCGAGATGGCAAGTGTTAAAGCTTATGACTGCTGACGGAATACCAGTTACCGCAACATTTTTAATTGTAGATAATCGATAAAGAAGAATAGATCGGAAGGGAGCAATCCAAAAAATGGACGAAGAGAATATGAATCAGGAAATAACCGAGAATCAGGAAGATATTCCGGAGATTCCGGAAGATTGGGCTTACCCGAAGATTTATCAGCCAATTATTACTCTTGGTGACGGAACAGAACTAAAAGGGCTTATTACTAAGCCATCTTTTACGAATAAGATCTGGATCATGCTGAATGACGCCGTGTTTTCTTACAATCAGATTATTACGATGTTCAATAATCCTGAAAACACTCGTGTGATTCGGTGTTCGTCCAGTCCCAGTGAACGGATTGAA
>Ga0326514_10001318_pt1 | contig 16199 bp, 8 predicted proteins | sample 3_2548_0518_D_FD_203653 | JGI IMG/M metagenome (GOLD analysis project Ga0326514, IMG submission 203653) | Bovine rumen microbial communities from UC Davis, California, United States - 3_2548_0518 | ecosystem: Host-associated > Mammals > Digestive system > Stomach > Rumen | place: USA: California...
AAATAGAGTTTTCGTAGTTTTCAATTCCGCAATTTAAAGATTCTCTTGATATAAAGTGTCCCCTTGCCATGAAGTATGGCATGGGGGCACTTATCATCGGATTTTAGAGCTTTTCTATTTCATCAATCGTCAACTGGGGTACACATTGGAGAATCAATTCTATAGACATGTTGTTACTCTTCATATTGCGAGCAACTTCCTCATAGGCCTTCTTTGCAGGATCTACTATAATCTTTGGAGTTCTCTTGCGAGTTTTTGTCTTTGTGACCTTTCCTTCTGTTGTTGAAAAAATTTCCTCTATCTGCATAGCCTTCATGCTCTTGTATTCATCATTTTTCTTTGCAGAGTGTTTCTCCTCGATTTTAGGATATGCAACAGGGAGATACGACTTGCTCATTGTCATTCCATACTCTTCCTGCTTATCTTCGAACATCTTCTCTTTAAAGTAGAAGTAGTGCAGAAGCGCACGCTTCTTGAGGTACTCACGCAAAATGTTCAAACGATCAAGTCTTTTCTTCTCAATCAGCTTGTCGTAGTGGTTAGCTGCGAACGGATGCTCGAACAACGCGTCCCATGTGTACGCAAGAATCTTGATTTTGTACTCGTCAACATGTTCTTTGTTGCTCAGAACTTCATCTATTGCAATGTCTATCGCATCTGTAAGCTTAGCCATCATATCATTCACTCTGCAATGTGGTTTCATGTTGTCACGCTTAAGGTGATGCTTATAGATAAGTTTGGCAGTGATGAAGGTACAGTCAAATGAGTACTCCTCTGAATTCGTATTGGCTGCTGCCACAAACATAGCGGCATCTTCCTTTGACAAGTCATCAGCGAATGCATGCATATCCAAACCCTTTTCGAGGAACTCTTCAGAGAGCTTAGCATAAGAGGCTTTCTGGAGCATATTCTCGTCTGCGAACTGATTGAGAAGAAGTCGCTGCTCCATCCAGTCCTTCATCTCTGCTAGTCTCTTCTCACTCTTGAACTTTCGATACATGTTACAGATACTGAGATAGTCAGGATATGTATTCTGGTATGCACCACATATTTCATAAGCACGGAAGAGAGCCTTAAAATCTTCGATATTATTCCCACTAAGTTTCTTGCAGGTGGTTATACTGTTTTCAACATATTTGCGAACATTGTTCTTAATACAATCATGTTCATCAATGTCGAGATCGCAATAAGCAACGAAATATTTGTTGCGTTCTGTGGCACGTCGGAAGTCCTCCTTGAAGAACACATCACGGTTGAATATCTTGACTATGGTCTTGTTGAAATTCTCGGCGCGTTTGAAGTTGTATTCTTTGTCAAACAGCATTTCAAGAAAGCATGAAGCCATACTCTTGTCATACTCTTGGGCCGCCAGAATGTTCTTACTCAGAGCTTCAAGAATGGCCTTTCTGTTCTGAATATTCTTGAGGACACGCTCACCCTTGTCATTCTTCAAACCGAAGAAATATGACCAATATGGCTGTCCGTTTGCATCATTGCCGGTTAGAGAAAGAATCTCCTCGAATACGGAAACTGGAAGTTTCATATCGAATACTGAGCTTTCATCATTCTGCACTTTACTAGACAGAAAATAGAACTTATCCTCGGAGAAATCGCTAAGAAGAACGTTTATTAGGAACTTTCCTTTATCCTGACTGTAGAGACGGTGCCAGCGTGTTATCTTATCCTTGGGATAAGGATAGGTAACAGCCTTGGCGAAGTTCTTACTAAGCAGGCAAGAGAATACGATGCCAGCAGCTTCTTCGGTCAAGGACGATGCCATTGATTCGTCTCCGAAGCGATCAACAATATCGTTAACCTCGCGAAGATTTTCCATCCACTTGATTTCTTCTGAGATGCTCTTGCATGTAAGTTTCTTAGCCTTGAAGTATTTTTGATTGTTCTGCGTAACACCAGCCTCTTCCCAGATTTTTATAGCTTTTTCATAACCGTCAGCTCTGAAACCTTCATCACTCTTGGAAAAACCATCATTGTTGAACTCTGCATGAGTAAAATAAAGGCAAGCACGCAATTGAGACATTCCCTTGTCAAACCATTTGATGTAACGTGAAATGAAGTCAAGATTCTGAGTAAGCGCAATGGTGATATTTATTGGGTCAAGGGACTGCAGTTGCTGCTTCATGCTTTCAAATACAACAGTCCAGATTTCCATGTCCTTTAGCGGAGTTGAAACTGCATTCTGGAAATCATCACGATTGTTCACTAGTTCCTGAACAAACTGAACTGCATTGATTTCCTTAGTCATGAATTTTGCAACAAGAAGTTTGATAGAGTCGGTCGAGGTCAGACACTTTCGGGCGAGAACAGATATTAGCTTATTCCAGCACATACCTTTCCAATATGCATCACTGGCGTGGTTCTTCTTTTCCTCTTGGTTGAGAGACAGAAATTTATCACCAGCCTTCTCAAACTCATTGCTGTAGAGAAACAGGTAAGCATCACATTCATCGGCGAGTGCGGTCAATCCTGCTTCGAGGAAATAGCTTCTTGCACGCTTCATATGGAGGATGCTTGGAGGATTGCCCTTCGCTTTTTCGAACTCCTGACGCCCATTTTCCTCTGCGTCATAACTCTCACTTAGACGCTGTGGCAAAGTCTCGATTTCTCCAAGGGTTATATGGCCAACAAGTTTACGCTTTTCTTCATCATAAACATATTGGCTTATAAGTTTCTCCCATAGTTCGTGGTTTGTGAAATACTTCCAGAACATTTCGTAACTTTCGTCAGTGTCAACTATGAACAGCTGAGACTTCGCACGTGAGACAGCAATATATAGCTTCGTAAAAAAGTGAGCAATCTCAAATCTCTCGGAATCGTTAGTGAAAGGCTCACCAGAAACAATCTTCTGAAACAATTTGTAGGCGTTATCTGAACAAAACTTATAAAGCATTACTGCATCATACTCAAGTCCCTTGGTTCCGATGGCTGTGTTCAATTTGACGTTATCATTGGTAATTTCAGGATAGTTTTCGAGATCACCCTCTTCACCGTCACCTGATGTGAGAATATTAGCATTTGGCAGGTTCTCGACTATAACATCTTGATACTTGTCATAGGAATAGAATCCGACATACTCCAAAGCATCTTTGTTCTCGCCCTTAGGATCTTCGCGTACACTCTGTAATTTGCGCTCTTTGGATGTCTCGTCAAAGTGCTTGTATCTCAGACTCTGGATAGTGTTCGCAAATTTCACGATGCCAAGTTGTGAACGGTAGTTCTTGCTCAGCTCTGGTGTCGCCAGTTCAGGATATGTGTCCAAAGACTCTTCGAAGGACTTGTTGAAGATTGCTTTAGTGCCTGCCCAACGGAATCCAGTTGGGTTAATAGTCTGGTTCGGATCGCCAGCGAATGCAACAGGAATACGTCTGTCATCTGGATGACATGAAAGCTTATACTCAGAGTGTTTTGATAGGCTCAGAATCAAGTCTATTTCAAGTTTTGTGAAATCCTGTGCTTCATCGCAAAATATAACGGCATAGTCATGAAACACATTCTGTATGTCTCCGTGGGTAAGAGCATATCTAACCAAATCCAAATCATCCCAAAAGCCTTTATCTTCATTATAGTGACGATACCAATTGTTCCAGATGCGATAAGCTTCATTGTACACCTTTGGATCTACTGTCTTATCACCTCTTGCAATTTCATCAGAGTTATACTTCTCTGGAGTAAAAAACTCGAGGTCACGTCCCTTGATGAAAGTGCGAATTACAGACCAAAGAATGGAGGGTGAGAGTCGCTTTCCTCCATGCATATACTCTTTCTGGTAGAGTTCACGGAACTTCTCATAGGTAATGTGTTTATCCTCACTAAATTTCTTAATGCTGTTCTCGTCAAGGAAAGCCTGCATCAGGAACTCTCGGAACGGAACGAAACACTGCCTAAAATGTTGTTCATTCTCCTCTTTGTCGAAATAGCTGGCAAATCCCTGATTAGAGCTATGGTAACAGAGTATTGAGCGCACAGAGAGACGTGCCTTATCTACTAGAGCATCATTATAGCTCAAGAACAACAGCTTGTGGTTAGGATGCTGTAGCGCTACATATTTATATATATTAGCGTATAGGTAATAAAGAATAGTGCTCTTGCCACTTCCTGCAAGTCCACTGACGAAGAAGGGAAACTGGACATCCTGAAGCACTTTTATCTCCTCCTCCGAGAGAGCGAGGTTTGCCATGTCGTCTTCCTCTATTTCTTTCCATGCTTCATACTCATAAGTATAGTAATCGGGATAGCACTTGGAAGAGAAATTCTGCAAGTCAACGACATTGTCACAGTCATACTTTCTGTCTAGCAGTTCCTCAAGGTTCGGCTCCTTTCCCTTTGTTATTTGGAGCAGATATACGTCACTTTTCGACATCGAGTTGGGATTACCGAATCTGTAGGTAATGGTGTAGTTGTTGGTCGTGTGATGAAAGAACATGTCACACTGGACAAAGTCCTTATAAATGTCTTCGGATATTGCCTTCTGGATGAATGACCAGTATTCCTTGGGCACCTTCTTCATACCATCATGCCAAAGCGGCATTTCATAGAAGACCACATCACGATTCTTATCGAAAGCACGTGACTCTTCATACTTGCGATATTCATCAGGCAGGATGTCTTTTTTAGCATCTTTGAAGTACTTAGCAAACACTTCATTCACTTCAACCTGTTCAGCAGAACTGAGCGCATGACGATCCATCCAAACCTGCTTGGTTACTTCTGTCAATTTCTTGCTATATTCGTCATGCTTGTAAATTTTTCTAAGGATGTAGAGGCAAACATCCTTTCTGATTTCTTGAAACCAGACAAACCGAAGCCCACTATGATTGTTGAACTTGCTAACAAGCAGATTAGCCATCAATGAAGAAGCTGACATCTGATTGTCAGATGAAAGGAAATTTTCAAGTCTGTCCTTGACATCTTTACCAAGATTTTCCTTCTCTAATCTTGACCTAACCTCTGAGGTTACTATATATTTGTATATCATATCTTTATGTTATATATGTTTTATATGGTTTAATAATTCTCGGCAATGGCCTAATTTGTATGTTTTCCTTGCCCTTCAAACATCCGACAAGCATCGTCGATGATCCAAGTGCCATCTTATGTTCTTTCTAATGGCAAAAACATAAGTTATTTTTAGAGCTATATTTGTTTCTCTCATTTTTGACATTTGTTTTGTGCTTCTTTCAACATAAACAGATATTATTCATCGTTGGTTTGCGTGTATTATACACACAGAAGAAAATCTTCAAATAAAACAGCAGCCGTATGGTTGCCGTCCAATGAAGAATATTAGACAAGCATATTTATTTAATTGAACTCATACATACACCGACAAACGTTTGTTCGCTCTATTGTAGGAACATAAAGATCTGAAGAGCGGCCGAGCTTATGATGGGCGGCCTGTGCTTGTTTTTTTTCAACAATTCGACGCATAATTCTTTTTTTCATGTTGTCACTTTTAGAACAATTACGCTCATTGAGAACTATCGACACACCATCATATAGTTCTGACTTTAGAGACTCGGTAGTTCTACGACAAGTCTCTAATGCAACATGTGTTCGATACTTATCGGAAGACTGAATGTAGACCCAACCTTTGTTGACATTCAACACATCCTTCAACTTCTTCTTAGATGAGTTGTTTGACTTGATAGGATTCTTGGTTTTCTCTTCCACTGAACTAATTGCGTTCATACAGGCGATGTTAATCTTGTTCTTTTTCATTTTTGTAAATCTTTAAATTAATATTACTGTGTAATTTTGACGCAAAGATACATATATATTTCGAAACAGCCAAACAATTTTGTGTGTTTTTTACGCACAGCGGCAAAAAAAGTGCTTTTTTAACATTTATAGTAGCTAAAATCGAGAAAAAAGTATTTTTTACGCCAAAAAGAAGAACAAGAGTGCTACAACAATAAAAGAGTTCAAAGCGTGAGTTTCCACGCTCTGAACTCTTTTTCATAATGCCGATTTTCAGTTTATTAGCCGAAGGTATCTTCGTCTTTTTCTCGCTTTGTTTTCTTGATACCAGCCTGAACTTCTGGGAGAGACTCATGATTAGCAGTACGACTTGCCCGTCTTGCTCTGTCATCTGCCCAACCCCTCAAACCTCGAATCTTTTCAGACATTGTCTTTGCCAATGGGATGATTTGAGAACAAGCCATTTCCATATGTTGAACGTTGACGACAGGATTAGTCGGATTATCGACATATGCTAGGAACATTGATTCCTTGACAACCTCTTCTATCTCTGCACCGTTAAACAAGCTAGTTGCATCAGCCAATCTATCCAATTCGAGTATTCCTGTTTGCTTGTTTTTGTTTAGGTGAATTCGCAGAATTTCCTTTCGTTCTTCCTTTGTCGGAAGATCGACAAAGAAAATTTCATCGAAACGTCCTTTTCGCAAAAACTCTGGCGGCAACTGACTGATGTCATTCGCAGTTGCAACAACGAACACAGGTTTTGTTTTCTCCTGCATCCATGTAAGTATTGTGGAAAACACTCGTGAGTTGGTACCACCGTCTCGTTCTCCTCCAACATTGAGTCCCTTCTCGATTTCATCAATCCAAAGGACACATGGAGCAACTGCTTCCGCTGTTGCAATGGCACGTCGTATGTTGTTCTCACTGCTACCAACTTCTGCCTGAAAGACCTTCCCGATATCTAGTCTCAGTAATGGCTGCTTCCACTCAGTTGCGACACATTTTGCAGTAAGGCTCTTACCACAGCCTGGTACACCAAGAAGCATGATGCCTTTTGGCTCTTGAAGTCCGAAGTCTTTTGCCTTGCGCTCAAACGATTTGCTTCGCTGCTTCAGCCACATCTTAAGGTTTTCCAACCCACCGACATTACTCTTCATATCGAGATTAACTTGATAATAGTCGAGAATGCCACTCTTTTTAATGATTTGTTCCTTCTCGTGAGCTACTATCTGAACGGCATCTCTACTATTAAGTCCTACCACTTGATTGGCCAGCCGGAAGGCGAGTTCTGCCTCTGTATCAGTTAAACCCAATGCCGCGTCCAAAATATACTTCTTCAAATCCTCATCGATAGGATCAGAATAAATACTGCGGAATCTGAGTTCAAGATCTCTCCGGTCAGGCAAAGGGACAGAAACTACTGTTACATACTTCTCTATCTCATCGGGCAACTGATACGAAGGTGACAAAAAGATAATATGCTTGTTTAAAGCTTTCATCTCGTTAGAGAGCTTTCTCAAGCTTACGACCACCTTCTCCCTGTCGAAATATCTGTGAAAATCCTCAATAACGAAAATTTCCTTCGAATCGTCTTCAGATTTGCAGAGTCCCCTATGAAGGAACTCAAGGAGTGTTTCGCAATCTTGGGTGCCTTCGTACTCTGGGTGTTGGACAATGTCTTCGAATCGATTGTTCTGGTTCTTGTTGTGGGTTCTCAGGAAGTCAACGCAATCCCATGTGTGGAATGCATAATTACCTTCGAACGCAATCTTTCTCAGCTTCTGTGTGACTCTGTTATACTCGGATGTTACTAAATACAGCAGAGGGAACCCTGCATTGAGCATGTCTTTAATTTCTCTGAAAGTATCTTCCATATTATTTAATTTTTAGAGAGTTTTTGTCCGTTATCTTCTTGTGCTCCTTAAGACGTGCAATCATGATGTCGTATTCGGGCTTCTTAGTCATGATTCGCTTATTACCGAAAGCTTCCTGAAGGTCATCCATGGCAGCATGAGCCATCTCGTTAACATCATCTGGTAAGTAGTTAGAGTCGGTTACTACAGTACCATCATGAAGAATAGAAAACTTAATCTCATAACGCTTCTCCTTTTCGTCTTCGAGCTTGGTATAGCCAACCATACAGAAACGATCCACCTCCTCAGCAGTAGGAGTGAAATCATACAATTTCTTGAATGTAAATCCCTTCTTCTTAAAAGCATCCACCACAGTCTTCTTAGCATACTCCACGTTGAGCGGGAAAAATACTGACTGCAACTCTGCTACTAACTGCCCGCCATTGGACAGATAGTAGCTGTTGTAGGTTACGGTGGAGCCCGAGACTTTCAGGATATATTCGCCATAAACTTTCTCCTGCTGCTTGGCATCAGTCACAATCAGGTCTTCACCTTCGACCTTGTATTTCCATCCCAGTTTGTCACATGCTGCTTTAAGGACCTCCCGGTTCATGGTTTTGGGGTCCTTTACAAAGCGTGAACTTTCGTACCTTGACATAATGTATAAATATTAAATGTTAGTAAAATTATCCTTGCGCTGCTTGGCTGACGGAATATTCATGGATTCGCGCATCTGCTTCACAGGCTTCAGTTTTATGTTGACTCCTGACTCTTTAATGAAAGCCTTACGGATGTCACCGTCACTTACTGGAGCTGACGAATCTTCTTCCGAAACCATTTGCTGCAGAAGCTCCTTCAGCATGTCCTGCAGTTCTTCGCTGAGCGAATCAAGTTCCTTGATATTACCAGACTTGGCAGTTCCAAAACTGGCAACGGGTGAATCAGATTCTACTAGTCTGATGCACAAAGCATGGTTGGAGTCCTCATAAAGCTCGACATCCGAAGGATAAGCTGCACACAAATCCTTAAACTTTGTGAAACCGAAAGTGCTCGGTTTGAAGTCTGGCTTGGCCGACTTGATTGCGCTTACAAGCATTGCCACCAGAACATCATCGGCCTTTTCCTCACATGCCTTATATGCTTTCCTTATCATTTTGAGAAGGGACTTAGGCATGTTCTTACCATTCTTTTCAAATTCTGGAGAAGGTACATTCTTCGGTTCTGGCTCCTTCTTCTCCGATTGTGTAAAGTCTATTGTCTTGAACACATCATCAGGGAGCATGTCTGACAATCCTTTGAATGGAATGCCTACAGATGCAGCACGATTCTGGAAATTGACATCACAAGTCACAAGGAAAGGGTTACGGTCTTTGTACTTCAGAGCGACACTTAAGATCAGGTTGTCAGGATTCGCCTTATCGAAATCCTCTGGCAGTAATCTACTATCTGCTGACTCCATGCGGAAGGTGCTTGACTTCATACGAATCTTATGGTTAATCTCCTTAATGGCCTTTTTGACATTACGTTTGTCCTTGCCATCTAGAGTTACCTTAAGTTTATCCAATTCTTCCAATACTCTTAGGGACAGAATCGTATTATCATCCTTGCCGACGTAGTCCATTATCTCCGGGAAATACACGAAGACGTTGGTGTCGATGATGTAGTTTTTAGGAAGCAGTTCCTGTCGGAGATAGTTTTCCCGGTTATTCAGCTGAGACTCATAAGAACTGATGGATTCATTAAGGGCCAAAACCACTCCGCTGCTTCCCCATCCTTTCTCGTTATCAACGCTCTGCTCTGGAATCAGTTTGCACTTTAATGCCGAGAAAGCACTTTGCGCCTTTTCCATGACATCCAATGTTCTGATGTCGTCCAAAGGTGTATTAGCACGCAGAGCAGCCAGTTCCTCAAGCATATTGCTCGAATATTTCTGAACTAAATCCAGTAATTGCTCATCTCGCTTGGCACGGAGCTCGGAAAGTTTCTCCTCATTGCCGGTTGACTCAACGTACGAATCTTCAAACGCAATGAGATTGTCAGCATCATTCAAGACAGCGATTCTGTCTGTAAGCTCATCAGTTTCGCTATTCTGAAGCAGTTCCTCGTACTTGTTCAGTGCATAGGGTACAAATCTGGCAGCGAACAGCTGACGTATATCTTCCAAAACCTCGGTGCTGTCTTCTTCTTGGCTGTGTAGGAACCCGACGCAGAAACTTGCATTTCCAATGGAGAAAACAAGGTCTTCGCAACGATATATCGAGTCTTCCGTCATAAGTACTATATCAGAGTCCTTATCACCATTCAGCACGAGAACATTCTCTCCAAATCGAGTATCAAAATCTTCGAGATCACCGCACGACAGCATGATGTTGACATCATTGTTTTCGGCAAGTGAGCGTAGTTCTGCTTCTGCATCCTCGGTCATGTAAGGAAGACTGATAAATACATCTTTAGCACATTCATCCTTAGTTTTTGACTTGATGAAGTTGAATAGATTCTGCTTCTCCATATATACCGGTGCCTTAGAAAACTCTGTAACCAGCTTCAGCGCTTTCTCAGGTTGCTCGTTGAAAAGGGCATATTCAGCGTCACTTTGAACTTTGGTTATAGACTCTTCAAACTCCTTCTGTGAGTAACCCTTCGCATCAGCGGTACTTGTCTGCTCAGCCATGAATTGACCGAGATAGCGAAAGATGTTATCATCAGAATTCACATAGTCAGAGATATAGTCGGCTGATATGCCTCCGTCATCAATAACTTCTAGACGGTATGTCTCCGTAAATGAGTCATAGATAATACCGAGCACTACCTTCTTATATAAGAACTCACGCGAAGAAACGGACATGTCAGTAAACGAATTGCCGGTCTTTTCACTATAGTATTGTGGAACTTGGCTCTCGGCATATTGTTTGACGAAGGTCTCGTCAGAATAAGGAATCTCCTGCTCATCCCTTGTTGCTGTGCTTCCATCAATAGTCACCTTACTGAACAGTTCCTTTGCCTTTGCATGCTCTCCAGCTGTGACATCGAAATACATAGTGAAGCCTTTTGTCTCACCCTGCTTGAACTTTCTGCCTTTGGCATAGTACTCTTTGCCTATCTCTGTCAATTCAATTGACGAAAAGGAATCGTCAGGTGTTGTGATGACACCGAATTGCTTCAGTGTGCGGAGCGTCTCCAAGAGAATCTCAGTCTCACCATTGTCCTGAAACTTAAGGTTCTGAACATCGTTCTCAATATTGAAACCCATGATATGGGCCAGGTTACCGAGGTTCACCTTGCCGTCCAAGTCGGCAATGCCGCATACCATCTTTTCCAAAAATGTCAGAGGCAAAGCTTCCGTGCAGGTGGCTGTATAGCCAATCTTCGCAAACTCCCAGTTGACATTAAGCGTTCCTAAGAACAGTTCGCTGACCTTCTTGTTCTTGGAGAATTTGTTATATCCTTTTATATTATTCATTATCGTACGTACTTTGTAAGGGTTTTGTAATCAATGACTTCATGATGCTTGCGCATTTCCTCTATTACGTTGTGGTACAGGAAATTGCCAGTATATGTATCTTTGACGTGATCGAAAAACTCGTTGTTGCCAACAACAATCAAGAGTCTTCTTGCACGTGACAGTGCGACATTCAGTCGTTCTGGCGATTTTGCAAAGCCGGGGTTGTCGTTTGGCACGATGCCCTGCGCAGTCTTAAATTTGTCGCTTCGTACTGTTGAGACGATTACGATGTTGCGTTCCATACCTTGGAATTTATCGACGGTATTTAGCTTTACTCTCATACCGTTGTTCCTGGCATAGGTCTTAACCTCGTTGAGGTACTTCACCTGCTGTCCGTAGAAACTTATCACACCTATCTCCTTTTCGAGATTGCGACGTTCTTCACTCTTGATATTGTCATCCCAATACTGCATGTATTCATTAAAGCCATCAGAGTGCTTGAGATACTGAAGGACACGCTTTACGGCTTCCACTTCTTTTTCGTTGTACAAAGCCTTGGAATCAGAACGCTGCTCAGGTTCGTCAACCTTAACCCACAGTACATGTACGTCAGGCGAGATGAAGCCTGGGTGATAGAAACCATGGTATCTGCTCTCCGGATCAGACAGGTCAGGAGAATCAACCTTTGCTAAGTCCAGACCGCATGAAAGACCACCTTCGTCATTTTTGTAGAACTGCTTTATGGCATCATTGATCTGGGGGTGCATACGGTATTGCTCAGTGAAGACAGACTTGATAGACTTCGAGACGTTCGGGTTGAGTATCAGACGGGCAAACTGGCTGGTGTCTACGAACTGACGGTCAATGTCATCAGCTAAGGCGGTTGCCTTTTCGTCTTCAAGGCTCAGCAATGCCTCCTTGAAATCCTGCTCGTTGAGCATAGGTGGCAACTGACGGTGGTCACCGATGACGATGCTCTTTCGGCCGAAACACAAGGGGAGAACCAAGTCAGGAGGGGTAGCCTTACTTGCTTCATCCATGATGACCGTATCAAAGTAGATGTTCTTCATCTGGTTGAACTCATCTTCGCTGTCGAATCCAAGGCGGCTGAGAATCGTATCAAACTTCTTGGAACGCTTCGGTCTGAGAAGGCTCCGTAGATCGTAGTTGAAGAGGAAATGACGGACGTTGTCACTTGGATTGTCCAAAAGCTCGTGTAGTTCGTCTTCGGTCTTAACATTATTCTCCTTCATAATTTTTCTTATAATAGAGAGAGCGGTATCTTGGAACGAGCTGTCATAGTTATTTGCTGCAGCAATCAAACCCTTGATGTCAGAAATAGTCTCCTTGTAACCTTCCTTCTCGACATATTTGTCATAGATGGCAGAAGAATAGACTCTGGCATAATCAGCAGCAAAAGAAGGGCTGCCAGTACTGCTGCAAGTACTACCAATGACATTAGCATGTTTGAAATACTTTTCCTTGAAGTATCGCTTGGCAATTCCGTCCGGAGTGCGGAGAGATGCGTTATATACTTTTGTCAGAGCTGCATAGCGGGGATTATTATCCGCATATGCCTGTGCTCGCTGGGCAATCATTGACATCCACTGTTGAACTGCATTGTTGTTTACATCGCCCTCTTCTAGGTCTTCAACATCTTCCTCTGTGGCACTTTCTAAGCCAGATACTTCGTTTTCGTAAACGAGTTCCTCCTCATATTCGTCATCAAGCCATTTCTCGATGCGCTCAACGGAATACTTCTTGCCGTCTTCTTCGAATTTAGAAGAGTGGCCAAAGCGCAGAGGCTTGATGATGCTGAGATAAGGTGACAGAGCATCGTTGACGTTGCGTGAACCCATCAGTTTCTCCAGCGCATTATCAACTGCGAGGTTTGTCTCAGAAGTGAGAAGCAGTTTTTTGGTCGGATCTTTGAGAATGTGCTGCCAGATGAGCTCCGCAATGACGGTAGTCTTACCGGTTCCTGGAGGGCCCTGAAGCAAACAGAGGTCATTAGCATAAAGTGCTCTCAGCACAGCATTCTTCTGGGAGGAATTAAGGCACAGGAGCTGTCGGCTTTCCAATTCCTTGTATTCGCTCAACTCTGGGATGTCCTCGTCATCAATCTCAAGCCTATATGTAGGCTCTGCCTTTGATGAGTCAAAGATGAAGTCTCGCAGGTGAGGGTTTACCGGCTTCTTGTTAGGTTCCTTTGAATCAATCCTCTTTTCATCGAGTTTCGCAACAGCCTCATTAAGCCACAAAAGCTTAACCTCATCGCCCTTCAGATTCGCTTTCACATAGTCAATCTTGAAGTTCTCATCCTCAAAGAGCTTGAGGATAGGCTTGGCTTTTTTCTGGTCGTCCTTCCATCGGAATGGTATGGAGAACACCAATTCACGTTCAGTGGATTCCCTTCCGTTAAGGTTGCCAATAAACACATCTTCGACCTTTTTATTTCCAGTAACGCGAATCACGAAAGGCACATTCTTAAGTTTCTCTTTCTTGTTTTCGAAAGAGTCGAGCTTGTTTTTCTTCTCAGTCTGGAAAAAATGAACCTTATACGTCATGCCCTTGATGTCTGCCTTGACAAGTTTGAAACGGTCGTTCTCGTCGAGGGTGTCAAGCCTTTGCTGCAATGTATCGAAGCTCGTGAAATTCACAAAAAGGCGGTTGTCCTTAGGGGATGTAGATATGTCAAGACCGTAGAGATCCTTTTTGATGCTGTTCCAGAAATCTTCATCAAAATCAGCATCCATTTCTTCGAAAGTGTATGTCTGACCTACGCTGAATCGTACGCTTTCATAATCTTCCTTTTCAAGTTCTGCTTTCCTCGCGAAAGCTTCATTCAACATTTGCTGTGCAGCAATCTCTAGATTATTTAAATTAGGAAACTTTACAGACTGCTTCACGAGTTCGATAAAACACTTGTGATATTCATCGCGTTTTGCATACTTGCAGAATACACCAGTGGGTTTCAATCCATATTTGTCAATGATTTCACGTGGCAGTTTTGCAAGCTTGCTGTCACGGCTTGACACGCAAACAAGATTATCTTCGCGGTCATAATCGACATTGATTCTCAGCCTCATGTCCTCCAAGTCTGCTTTAAGCTTGTCGTGCACCCCGCGGGGCGAAATCTTTACAGCACATGAGATCGTTTCCTGACGACCGATTCTGTCTCCGAACTTACGAGTCAGCATGACATCCACACGCTCCAACTCGTCTTTAGTTAGAAAAGCAGTGCCGTCCTTCTCTATTTTGATCTGTCCGTCGAAGGCATCCTCGTACTCCTCCATTAAGTCAGAGAATGCATCAGGAGCAGATGCACAGGGATTCTCAATAGGAACAAATAATTTATAGCGAGTAATATCGCCTCGGCCACCTGTAATAGGTGCCAGCCTGCATTTGCCATTGCAGACAAATGGTTCCTGCAACTTACTGACAATCAAACGCTGTGCTTCGATGTACTTGGTCCACAACTGACGCTCGTTCTCGATGATTGTGGCGGGAGCAATTTCAAGTCTAGCTACGCGCTCCTTGAGATTGAACAACTCTCCAATAGCAGTGAAATCATTGTATTGCTCCTGCATTTCCAGGAACAGTACCTTACAGCGCTGCTCAATGGCATACTTGGGCTCAATACTTGGCACATCGGCAACAAAACGAGACTTGCACTCCTTGTTGGCCTTGATTTCATAACTATTCGTGGCATGCCATTCTACATAGAAGTCAACTCTTCCATCGTAACCTCCGTCAAAGATAGGAATAGTTATGATGTGCCTTCTGTCGTCTTTCTTGGAGAAGAAGCATGGCATTTCCCTGCCAGCCAAGATCGCTTTCAACTGCTCGAAAGTTACAATCTTGGACTTCTTATTAAAGTTCAGGATGACATGGTCGTTGTATCGGAGTACCAATGTGACTATGTCTTCACCAAAAATATCTTCTTCGAAAATGTTCATTTTTATTACGTTTTTTTCTTCGTTGATAACTTCTTTTTAATTTCTATTTTTGATATGGCCATTATCTTTGCGTCATTTTGACGCTGCAAAGGTAAGACATAAAATTGGACTGCCAAAACTTCTCTGCGTAAAAATGACGCACTTTAACGTAATTTAACACTTTCTCCACGTATTTGTACATTTATAATGTAATAATGACACACAGAAATGGTTTGATTGATATTCATGCACTTACATGAAATTGTCAAACCAATCAAAGTGTTCATTTATCGCACCAATCTCAAAATGACATTTGGCAATACCCAAGTCTATCTGGGTATAGCCAATCATTGAGATTCCCTTTTTGGCTCGCACTATATGGCGATTGTTGCTCATACCGATATACTCAAAGGAAAACTTTTGCTGATTCACTGCTGTTGGAGCAAGCAATGCTGCTTCAACTCCCCTCTTGAACCAGGATGGAGTAATATCACTGGCATTACTTACTTGTTCGATGGTCTTAATTTTATGGCCAACACCTTGTGTCTCGCCATAGCCAACAGCAATCATGCAGACAAGTTTCTCGTCTTCGCCTACATTGTATGCCTCTGGTACCTTTCTGTACGAGAGTCCAACCCAACAGGTGTTTAGTCCCAATGTCTGAGCAAGAAGAACGAGTTGTTCTCCATAATAACCGACACGTTCATCCAAGCCTTTAGCCTTTTTCCCAACCATCACGAAATAGTTCTTTACTCCGCTGAACTGACCATACGACAGCATTCCTGTGAATGCCTTAGTTTCGTTCAGTACCAGCTGGATGTTGAGATTGCCGACCTTGTTGCACTCCGCGATTTTATCTTGGAGAGCAACAATGATGTCGGCAGGAATGTCCTTGTCTATATATTTGCGTACACTATGACGTGCAGTTATAGCTTCTAACAAAGTCATATTCTATCTTTTATTGATTGTCGTTCTTTTATTGATTGTCGTTTTCTTTCTCATCCTTGCCTTTCTTCCTTTCGCTTTTCTTTTTAATCGGACCAGAATGCTTCCCACGGTTCAACTTTATGCCATACTTGTTCAGTATGCGGAATACCGAACTGCGACTATGGAAGCCACTTGCTTTCCAAATGTCATCAATTGGATGGCCAGCTGCATAGAGATTGATAATCGTCTTTTCCCTGTCCATACGTCTTTCCTTCGCAGTAGAGACTGGAGGCAACTGAACTATCATGCGTTCCTGAAGTT
>Ga0326514_10001319_pt1 | contig 16193 bp, 21 predicted proteins | sample 3_2548_0518_D_FD_203653 | JGI IMG/M metagenome (GOLD analysis project Ga0326514, IMG submission 203653) | Bovine rumen microbial communities from UC Davis, California, United States - 3_2548_0518 | ecosystem: Host-associated > Mammals > Digestive system > Stomach > Rumen | place: USA...
CTTATATTACTGAACAGAAATTTTGGAGTGCATGTTAGTTATTAAAATTTGATAAAGAAATTTTACCAGATTAGGACAGAATTAAATTATTGAATATGTCAAATTTTAATATAATAATGATGATAATACAGGGGAAGGATTTATAGGCTAGATAGGCTAAAATAAATATTTTATCTCTTCTTGCATTATTATTTCCGACTAATTAGATAAGGTTGGATAAAAAGGCAATTCAATTAAGAGATTACGAGACTAAAGAAGTTAAAGAAATTAATTAGACAAATTTTAATGCTTTTAAAGAAATCTTAATTAATATGTTTTGTCTTACAAATTCAGAAAATAAATAGTATAATCCAAGCGGCGATTTAGCAAAAAAAATTGCTAATAAAATTAAAAAAGGTCAAATGTAGAGGGCGAAGCTGGCGCCTGATACAAAAATAAATATTTTAAGTCGTTACCCTTCTATTCTTGCTGTTGGATAGAAAAAAAATTTAAATGACTTAATGAATTATACTGTTTATCAATTAATGGATGAATTTAACCGATTTCAATTAAAAATACAATATGATATTTGGTTGAAATATAAGGTTGGTGGTTTTTCTGGAATGAAAGAGCCTTAGGATTGGTTAAAAGATATTCATAAAGATAGTTAATTAAAAATATTTTGTACAAAATATAAGAGGAGGAAAACCAATGAAGTTTGGTGTACGTGAAATCGTAAATGTAGTCTTTAGAGCAACAAATGACCAAAAAATTGGAAATATTCTTTTTAAGAAAGGACAGCCAGTTTTTTATCTTGATTCTGCAAAAACTTCTACATTAGAGGGATCGGCTACAACAGTATATGCAACTGGTGGACGTGGTAATACTCGTTTAGTTTCTTGGGAAGGTGAAAAAACTTTAACTTTTACAGTTGAAGATGCTCTTCTTTCTCCTGTTAGCTTTGCTATGCTTTCTGGTGCTGGCGTTGTGAAAGGAACTAAAGGAACTAATGATCTTGTCCATTTCCATCAAACAACAACTGCTTCAATTGGAGCAAGTGGAATTATTAACTTAGATAATGCTTTAGAAAATGAAGAAGAAATCTGTTCAACCGCCCCATTATATATCATGAAAATTGATGATTATGGTGATTTAACTGGAGAAATTTATAGAGATTATAGCGTTACTACAACTACTAATACATCAAGTGGCGCAATTAAAGGAAGAACTCTTGAATACAGTGGGACAGAAACTGCTCCATCAAGCGGAGCTGTTATGGTTGATTACTATGTAAAGAAAAAAGCCGACACAGTTTCAGAACTTCAGATAGATGCAGGACACTTTGCTGGATATTATTATGTTGAAGCTGATACATTGTTTAGACGTCAAGTAGATGGTAAAGATTTACCAGCTAATATTACACTTCCAAATGTAAAAATTCAGTCGAACTTTACATTCTCAATGGCATCAACTGGAGATCCAAGTACATTTACATTTACTATGGATGCTCTTCCAGGATATACATATTTTGATAGAACAAAGCAGGTTCTTTGTGCTATTCAAATTGTAGACGATGCTACAGGAACAGCAGATGCAACAAGTACTATTTTCCCACACCCAGCTAAGAGATCTTCTATTGAGGAATCTTATAATGATTCTGTAAATGGTACAGAAACAGGCGAGTTTGATGAAATTAGAACTTAATAATGTTTTATAATTTAATAGGGGAATATAATTAAATATTCCCCTTATTTTTTATTATTAAGAAATGGAGTATCATAAATGGCAAATAAAGTAATTATTTAGACTAATTCAATTGATACTAATCCAGAAGAAATAAAACGTATATATGATGAGCTTGGAAATGATGCTATTGAAAAAATATATCCTGAAATTGATGAATTAAATGCACAAATTTATAATTATTCTTTTTTATTTTTAAGAAAGAATTATTAGATAATGAGAAAAGCAATTAATGCTAGACAGATTAGGGATAGAATAAAACAATTAAGAAGAAACGTTAAAAATACCGCAAAGAATCCAGATAAAGTAGACCCGGAAATTTTAGAATATTTTACATTTTTTAAAAATTATATGCAAACTATTTCTTTAACTGAAGAAATTACAAAAGAGCTTTATGAGAATATTATGTGGTATCAAAGAAAAATGAATTAGATTTTAGATCAAACTGTTCAAATGACTTTTGTTTTTGAAGATGATGCTACAATTCTCTTTGCCGATAGTAAAGATTTATTATCTAGTTTTGATAAAAGTAATATAGTTTTTAAATATAACATAAATAAATATAAAGGTCTTACTGATCAAGAAAAAAAAGAAAAAAATATGATAGAATATAATGCTAATAATCTTGATTATTCAGCTTTAAGAAGTACTTATTTAGAAGTAATATGGCGATGGAGACATGCTACTTACAGAAAAACAAGTGGAACTCTTCCTGGAAAATTAAGAGTTGTATTATATAAAATTAATAATAAATGGCATGGAGTTTTTGTTACTGCTGCTGGAGATATTAGTTAGGCTTATGCAGCATATGCTCTTAATCATATTTTTACTCCATTTAAAAATAAAGATTTAGAACATCAAGTAGAATTTTTTCTATTTGGTGAAGAAAATGGAACAAATCTTTATCTGAATTAGCAAAGAATAAGTTAGAATAATATAAAAAAATGGAGTCATGGTGGTGTTATTGGAGTTGATGATGAACCTGGTTTTTTAGCAGGCGATGTATCTTTAAAAAATATAGAATATGGAATAAAAGGAATAGGGTCTTCTTCTTTAAATCTTAGACAAATTTTTGATTTTGCTGAAGATGTTGTAAATAAAAAAGGGGCTTTTTCAAAAAAAGATATTTAGGATTGGAAAAAAACAGCAAAAGATAAAACAAATACACGAAATAAATTATATAATAAAGTAAATTAGGTTTTACGAAATAAAATTAAAGATGCGTTGAATCTTGATGTTGATTTACAAAGGTTAAAAACAGACATTAACAATAGAAGTAAGAGTTAAAAGGAGAGAAAATAAAATGAAAGTATCTTATGCAAATATGAAATTAAAAGTAAATAATTCTGTTAAAACTTTTAATTTTTTTAATCAAGAAATTGAAGTTATTCAATATCTTCCTGCTCAAGATAAATATGATTTATTAATGGCAACATTACAAAAATCATAGGAAAATGGAATTTACAATGATTTTAAACTAAATTTATATTTTGAATTAAATTTAGTTTATATGTATACAAATATTTCTTTTACAGAAAAACAAAAAGAAGATGAAATAAAAATCTATAACGCATTAAAAAGTAATGGATTTTTTGAATTATTTTTCCAAACAATAAATGAAGATGAATATAATGAACTCTTTACACAATTAAATTCACTTAAAGATACTTATACAATGCGTAATATGAGCATTGGAGTAGCAATTAATAATTTAATTGAAGATTTACCAGCTAATGCAGAAACTGCGGCAAAGATTGTAGAAAGTTTTGATCCAAATAAATTTAAAGAAGTGGTAGATTTTGCCGCTTATGCAAATGGTGGTAGAAATATAAAAACAAATTTACCAATAGAATAATAAATAGGCAAGTATAATTTAATATACTTGCCTATTTTTTTTATTAAAATTTACCTGAACTGCCAAAGCCGCCATCATTACGTTCTGTTCCAGATAGCTCATCAACTTCATTTAATAATGGAGAAAAATGAGGTAAAAATATAATTTGAGCAATTCTTTCACCTTGTCTAATATTACCAATGTGATCACTGTCATTATGGACAGCAACAATGACATCTCCGCGATAATCAGAATCTATTATTCCAGTACAATTTGCTGGACGTAATCCTTCCTTAGTTGCTAATCCAGATCTAGCAACAACAGCTCCAAAGAATCCTTCAGGAATTTCAATGGCTATTCCAGTATGTACTTTTACAGTAGTGTGCGGATAGATATGAACATCATGATCTTCTGCAGAGTATAGATCATAGCCTGCCGCATACTTGCTTCCTTTTGTTGGAGTTATTGCATTTTCATTAAGTTTTTTAAAATTTATCTTTACCATTTTTATTCTACCTCATATCCAATTTCAACAACAGAATCTGGTTCTTTTATATCATTAAATATTTTTGTTAAAGATAATTTCCAATACTCATCAATTACTTCTCCTTTTGATTTTCTTTCTTTATGTTCACTTGTATACTTTCCAAGTACATAAGCGTTATCTTTTTTAGCTTCTTCAATTACTTTTGTTGCTTCTGCTTCTGTGTCAACTCTATAAGTTTCTATTGTACTAACTAAATATTTTGACATCCTTTTATCTCCTTATAAATTATATTATTGATTCAATTTCTAAAATATTTTTTTGATATTTCAAATATTCTTTTTCTCTTATTTTTTTAATAATATCTTCACCAAGAAATCCATTAATATAGATTTGATGGATATTATATTGCGTTGATAAAGATAATATTTTATCTGGGATTTCTTCTATATTTTTAACTGTAAATTTTTCAAGTTCTGTTAAACCGTTAAAAATATAAATTGTTTGACCTAAATCAAATGGATTAATAGTTATTAATATTTTATCCATATTTTCTCCTTTTTAGCATTGAATTGTAAAATCATCACAATTAAATAAATAATAAACAAATGCTTCCTAATCTATTTTTATCCAAATTTCCCACACCTTATCATCATTTGAATCTTTTTCAATAGAAAGGATCTCTCCCCTATTATTAAGAACTTCAATTAATTCAGCGGCGGCGACCGCAGGTGGATTGCGATTTAATTTCTCGTATAAATGGAATATTGTAAAATCATATCTTTCTCGACAAAGTAACAGAGCATAGCCATCTATCTGCCAATTAAACCATTCTTCCAATTCTTTTTTAATTGATTCAATTTTTTTATTTGTTAATTTTTTTTGTTTTAAAATTAACCGTTTATTAAAATCATATAATGTTCCTAATGTAATTTCTTTATTTTCTTTTTCCATTAAAAGCTCCTTTTTTATCTTATTTAAAAATCAGAGCCTTTGTATAAAACTCTTTGATTTTTACTTCCACATAATTTAAGTGTAATATCTCTTTCTGCTTCTATATACGGCCCATCTATTAGTATATTAATTTGTGATAATATATGATTAATTCTATTATCATTTTTTTCTTTTAATTCTTCTAAAAGATAACCAGTCCAAACAAAAATTTTTATTTGTGGGAAAATAGTTCTTACACTTGTAATAATTTTATCAACTTTTTCTAAATTTTCTTCACAGAGGGGCTCTCCTCCTAAAACAGAGAAATTTCTTGTAATATTATTTGCAGAAATTGCTTTAATAATTTGTTCTTGTATATCAGCAGGAATGTCTTTACCACCATTAAAGTTCCATGTTTCAGGATTTTGACAACCTGGACAATGATGCGGACATCCCTGAGTCCAAAAAGAAACGCAAGTTCCAATCCCATTTGCAAAGTCATTTGTTATTAAGCCTGCATATTTATTCACTTTTTTAACTTAACCTTTCAATCATTATTGCTCCTAATGAATTTCCTAAAATAATAGCGATAAATTTAAAAATATTCATTAAAGACAAATTAAATAATAAATAAGGAAAATCTGCTATACAATGTTCTGCTCCAATAAGAATAAAAATCATGATAGCAAAAATTGTTAATATTATCATTTTATTCTTTACAGCAAAATGTATTAGTATTCCACAAAAGCATGCATTAATAAATAATGTAAATATACTTTTTGAGAATTTAACTGCAGCAGCCGCAGATATAATATTAATGAAATCTGGATTTCCAAAATTGTATAAAAATATTGTAATTGTAATTCCGATACAATTAAAAAATAGTATAGAAAGTAAAAATTTCCACTATTTTATATCAGAGAAGAAGCCTATTTTACCAGTGTATAAATTTAATTGCATATTAATTATTGTTAAAAGTCCAAAACTAAATAATAAAGCACCTAATGCTGGAATCTAAGATTGAAGGTTAATAATAACCCCCAATCCAATTAAAATTCCTGCTAAAATTGATTTTTTAATACACATAATCTTCTATCACTCCCGCTAATCGACGCTGTCCTCTCAGTAAAGAAGAGTGTTTAAATCTCATTTCTGTTTCTTGCTGTTTTCCAATATTAAAAGCTTTTTTATAATCTCCAGTTAAATATCCTGTAACTCTACGCAATCTTTCAATATCAGTTCCCTTACACATAGGGCATTCATCATTAATTTCTCCTGTGTATCCGCAAGTTAAGCATAAATCATTGGGTACGTTTAATGCAAAATAAGGAATGTCTTTATCCATTGCATAATCAACAATTTGTTCAAGAGCATCTATATTATTTAAAATTCCACTGTCTAATTCTACATAAGTAATACAACCAGCAGAACTATATCCAGTTAATTGACTTTCAATATCAATTTTTGTAAATGGATCAATTTCTTTCCAAACAGGAACATGAATAGAATTTGTGAAAAATTCTTTATCGCTTACATTCGGAATTTCTCCATATTTTTCTTTAAATTTTTTCATCGCGGTATAACAAAGATTTTCTGCGGGTGTCATATAAACACCAAAATTTAAATGATATTTTTGTTTAAATTCTGCACATCTATCTTTAAACAATTGTTCAATCTTTTTAGCTAGTTCCATACCTTCTCTTGTTGTATGATCTTTACCAATAAGAATTTGAAGTGTTTCAGCAAGACCAATTTGACCAAGAGCGAGAGTTCCATGTTTAAGTGCGGATCTAATCCCTTCTTCGGGTTTATATCCTAACATTGTGTTATTTTCCCACATGAATTTTGCGGATTCAGGAGACTGAGAACAGATATATTCAAATCTTTCAAGAAGCATATCTTTGGCTTCATTGATTTTTTGATCAAGTAATTGCATAAAATTATCAATAGTTAAACTTTCTAAATTTTCTTCAAAAGGTTTAGAATTCTTTAATATATTTTCTTTTGCTATCATAGCAATGGTTGGAAGAATAATTGTTACAGGGCAAATATTGCCGCGCCCATCTTTTCGTTGCGGATTGACACCTGGTTCTGCATTAATATCAGCCCCATTTGCTGTACGACACGTGTTTATCTAATGTTACCATTAGCACTGACTATATCTTCTACTCAATAATTAAGTAGCCTTCCGCTTCGAGTATGTGCCTATCTCATATTCTACTCCCTTACATTCATCAGGGATAGTCGATACACTTTATTCATTATAATATTCAAAAATCCAAGTATTTTTATAAGGACTTTTTACTTGTCCATTTAATCTTGTTGATATAGAAGTTTTACCATTTTTAATCCCACAAGCTTTAGCACAAGAAATAATAGTATCAAAAATATCTATTTCATTAGTAATTATATTTATTCTTTTTATTTTCTTTGCCATAGGATTTTTAGCACCTAATTTTGTTTGTCGAATTTTTTCTTTAATAACTTCCATTTCTTTTTCAGTTTTTGATTGATAAGTATTGCCACCGCATTTAGAAATAGCATCGGTTTCATTATATCCATTTTGAACTGAATCGTAATATTGTATCCAATATTGTTCTTTTTTATTTAATTCATCTTGCGTTTGAGCCTAATCAATTTGTTCAATAATAAAATTATCTTTTCCATATTTTCTAATAGCTCTTGCGAAATGAGTGTCTAAAACATTGTTTAGAGCATCATTTATATGACGATGAAATCTATCTTGTATTGGTCTAATTGTCTGACCGATATAAATTTTGTTGTTTTGAATATTTGTTATTTTATATATCCACATTTGCTTCTCCTTTATGTGAATATTATAATGAATCTTAGCACGGTCTCATCCCAGTAGGACCTAACCGTTAGCCGCATTTTGCGACACCCTCGGGCGAGGTTCAAAAGGTTTTACATGAGCTAAGTTAAGCTACTAAACCCATGGTTGAAAAATATGTAGTTGGATCATTTCTATCATAACCTGCGTTTCCGCTCCAATCAACATTAGCATAATTTGGATATAATCTTTTTGCTGTTGATTTAAGAGCTAATCTATATAAATCGTAGTTTGGAGTTCCTGGCTCTTTGTTAACACCTTTCATTACTTGAAAAATTCCGCAAGGAAAAATTGATGTTTTATGGAATTTGCCATTTCCTTTTATACTGCCTTCAAGTAAAGCTTTAATAACCATCCTTCCTTCTGGAAGAGTGCAAGTTCCATAGTTAATTGAAGTAAAAGGTAATTGGTTACCAGAACGAGATTGTAAAGTATTAAGATTATGATACATACCTTCAACAGCTTGTTGAAGTTCACGTTCAGTCATATCCATAGCATATTGATAGGCTTTTTCAGAGCCAAAACGCTCTTTTTCTATTCCTATTTCTTTACTAGTCCAGTCAATTGTTTTTAAATCAATTACATTATTGTTTATATCAATTATTTTTAATTCTTTTATGTTTTCTAAATATTTTAAACCATCTACGTAATGTTTCCAAAAACTTTTTCGTACATATGGAACCATTGTCCAATCTAAATGAGTTGCTGATACCCCTCCAAATTGTTGTAAACTTTGTAATTGAAATATTACCGCAACGAGTTGGAAGGCTGTATTAATTGAATTCGCTGGTCTTACGTCTGTTTGACGAGTATTAAATCCTTTCGCTAATAAATTATCAAAAGGCACTGATAGACAATTATGCATACCAACTGCATATGCATCTAAATCATGAATATAAATTTCATTATTTAAATGATTCTCTCTAGCCATTTTTGACATACAATTATCAAGAGCGTATTGCTTAGAAATAATTGAATCAAATTCGCCGCGGCGGCCACCAAATGAATGCTCATCAACATTAGCGTTTTGATTATCAATTTTAGATCCTGCGAGCTTCTATCTTGCGGCCCGCATCATTTTACTATTCCATTTTCTTTCTTTTGTACGAGCTTCTCGATATTTAATATAAGCTTTTGCTACATCTTTTCTTTTTGTAGACATCAATCCATTTTCTACTAAATCTTGAATTTCTTCAATAGATAATGAATGATTATTTTTTTCTTTATTACAGTAATCCTCGATATAATTAGCTATATTCTATGCTTTTATTTTTGCATAGTCTGAAATCTATCCATCTACTGCTTTGAAAGATTTTAAAATTGCTTTTTCAATTTTTTCTTTTTCAAATGGCATCTATCTGCCATCTCTTTTAATTATATTTGTCATAATATATTCTCCTAATTAGATAAAATATTTTTAGGGTTACTATATATTATAAAAAACTTTAAATAAAATTAATTACTTTTGTCCTTAATAAAGTCTTCTATTTCTGGCAAATTTAAAAAATTAGAATAATCTCCATGATTTTTATCATTGATAAAAATTTCATATTCAAAATCAATATCCGAAAAATCTTCTTGATCTGCCAAAAAACGACGACAAATTTCTTCACAATTTGGATTTTTTTCTCTATTAAGAGATCTTAATAAGCGTTCTTTTTCATCTGCTTTTATCCAAACTGGTAAAATATCAATTAAATTTGAAAAATTTTTTAAAATAAAGCGGATGCTATAAGGATTAAAAACTCCAATATTAATTTTATCTTCCTATATTTCATAAAGTGGAGTTCCATAAAACCAATTATTAAAACAAGTACATTCAAGTATTTTATGCTTTTTTTGTAATGTTAAAAATTCTTCTTTTGAAATAAAATGATATTCAGAACCATTTGTTTCATAATTTCTTTTTGGTCTAGTTGTGCACATGGTTATACCATGTACATTATCTAATTTATATTCAAGCCAATGTTTGATAGAATCCTTTCCTGAACTAGATTCTCCAAATAAAGCAAGGAGTTTAATTTTCTTCATCTATTTTTATCCTTTCATGTTCTAAGGTTATATTTTTATTATTAATACTTACAATTCTATATAACTGATGAGTTGGTGTTGCTTTATAAGTTTTTGCTACAAAAGTATCTTCTCTTCTATATCCTGTTATCATAACTTTTGTACCACGAGAAAACCATCCTTTTTCTAAAACTTTTTTACTTCCGTCAGCCTGTTTTTCTGAAATTTGACGATTGTACTTAGCATAATACTCTTTAGTAAATTTAACATTTACAACTCCATCAGTTGTTAATATAGTAATAGAAGCTTTTGTATTATTTTTACTAATAATAGTTCCAGCGATTTTATATAATTTAAAAATAGGAATATTTCTTCCCGCCCTTTTAAAGAAATAATCTACTTCTGGTTCATATGATAAAGTTGAAAAATCTACAATACCATATTTATATTTATCAATATTAGATAATTCATGTTTATGGTAATAAAAACATAAGCTTTCCATTTCCCAAGCAGAAATATTTCCAATTGCATATTTATTCCAAGTTTCATTAAACAATACATTATTATATTGTTCTAACATTTCTTTTTGATTATTTTTTAGCCATTCTCTTGCGGAGTCCATAATCCTTTTATAAATTTTATCCCATGTTTTTTGTTTTAAACAAGGACAACCATTTATAACTTCTAATCCCTCAGTTTCATAAAAGTTATAATAAAATTCAATATCTTTATCACTTAATAAGTAATACTCGCCACATTTTTTACTTTTTAAATATTTGTTAAATACAAATGTTTTTTGTTCATAAATTAAATTATCTGGAACTAATTTTCTTTCTAGCAAGCCATTAAAATTTTGTAAAGTTAATTTTTTCTTAGGTTCGCTAATTATAGAAATATAATATGCCATAATTGCATATCTTGGATTACTTTTGCAAATTTCTAATGCCCAATCATTATCAATTTTATCAAAAGCACCAGATTTAATTAACGAAAGCATTTGAGTTTTATTTAACGGACATCTATTCATAAAATCAATAATTCCAGCATATGGACGACCGCAAATAATCTTATCAATAATTGGTCCACCGATTTTATTAACACCCTTTAATCCAAAAAGAATTTCATTATTTTCTTCATTCGGTTTAAAACTATATCCAGATTTATTAATATCAATTAAAGAAACCTTAATTCCTCTTGAGGTAATATCTCCAATAGCTTTTGCTAACTTAGAATAATCGGTTGATTTGTCTTTTGTATTTCCATCCTCGTCTTCTTCTTCTTCATTTTCAAGAGAAGCACTATTTATAATTAGACATGCAGTATTCCAGTAAATTGGATTCCAATTTACAGCTAAATAAATTGTTTGAACTCCGATAAATGAATAAGCAAGAGCGTGAATGATGGAAAAAGAATATCCCATCTGAGGACCAACTCCGCACTTCCAAATATATTTACCAAGAGATGAACTTGAAGCTGTATCTAAGATTTTTTGATGTAGTTCTGGAATTTTTGCCATTTGTTTTTTACCAACGATTTTCCGAGCGGCATTGGCTTCTTTTAAAGAAAAATTACAAATGTTCTCATCCATTAGCATTCTCATTAATTGCTCTTGAGAAGGTGGAACACCATAAGATTGCTTAAAATAAGGTTCAATAGCTGCTTGTTCTTCTTTTGTAAGACCCGCCCTATCCATTTCTTGATACCATAATGAAAGATTATTTTTATAACGAATATATTTTTCCATAGGTGTTTCTTCACCTTTTTCTGCGGTCATAAGACGCATTAAACCATTAGCATCCGCCATTTCAAGAATATTTGTTGGTTTAATTTTCTTTGCGGCTTGAGATCCTACATCAGAATCAAACTGAAAAACATTTAAAACACTATTATTTTGAAGAGCTTTCCATATCCTTTTATCTTCTAAAGGTAAAACTTCTGGATGAAGATATTTATCATATACTTCTCTTAAAGTAAGATCTTTATCAATTTTATTACTTTCTTGAAGAAGCTTAATTGTTTGAACAATTTTATCTTGAACTTCTGTTACTAAAAAATCGTACTTTGTCATCATGTTTATTCTTATATTTCTATAAGCACTGACTATATTTTACTTATTATAAAAATAATAAGGACACCATTTCGAACTGCGTATCAATAGCAGCCCTACTCCTCCGATCCGAGGATAGTCGATTGGCATTTATACATAATTATCTTTTATTCTTTCCAAGTTTTATTATTAAGAATGTTTCTAATAGATGTCGAACTTACTTGAGGGTATTGTTTGTAAATTTCGCTATTAGAATATCCTTTTGAATGTAATTTTCTTATTTGATGCACATCATCCCAGGTTAATTTTGCTCTTCCATTTAATGCGCCTTTTTTACTTAATCCTGAATGATAATGTTTTAACTATTCAGTAAATACTTCCGGCATTACATATTTATATTTATTTCCAACATAAATATTCCAAAAGCTCCACTCTTCTAAAATATCTTGATATTTTTTATAAGCATCTTTCCAATATATTTTATTTTGATATTGTTTTCTAAGTTCAACAACCTCATTATAAGTTAATTTATTATTAGAAGTAAATTGATTTGAAAACTATAAATTAAATGGATAAATTTCGCTATGAGGTTTTATATTTAAATAAGTTTTATCTAAATAAACTTGTCTAAAAGCATCATAGCTGATTTTTTCTGAAAATTCTTCATATAAAACATATTCTGGTATATTTCTATGATCTTTTATGTATTGAGCCTACTAATTTGTTAAACAAGCATTACTATTATCTGCTCCAAACTTTTTGGTTCCACGATTATACATTCCACCTAAAGCTACATTATATCCATTTGGCACTAAAGTATTTTTTTCCTTAATTAATTGAATTTCTTTATCTGATGCCTATTTTATACTTATATTGGAATATAATAATTTAAATTTAAAATTGTTTACTCCATATTTTTTTATAGCTTTACAAATGACCATATTAGGACTGTTACAACTTTTATGATTACTCCATCTTTTTTTATAATCATTTGTAATTCCAATATATAATTTATTATTAATTAAATTAGTAATTTGATATACATACATTTTTATTTATCTCCTTTATAAATCATATTTTACTACCCTCATAGATAAATAAAAATTATTTTAAGATAATTATATAATTTAGCCCAGAGATTACCTTCAACCTTACTTGTTAAGGCTCCCCTGGCAGCCATATAGGTATTTTTTACTTACCTTATTATATAAGTGCCCATATGACCCCGCTGATAAACGGTTAGATGTTACACAGGCTAGACTTTCGTTAACCACAAGCTTCACATTTATGAAGGTCCCATTGGGTTATAATTTCTCCTTTTGGTGTTTTCATAAAACAACTAAATTCATATGGGTCTTCATCAAAAAGAATTACACCAGAAGCATGACTAGAACGTTTATTGATAATTCCTTCTATCGCCATTGCAATATCCAAAAGACCAGGATATTGATTTATTTCTACGATAAAAGGCGTTACTGGTTTTCTATCTTTATCTTTATTCCCATTAACAACATCTTTAAGAGGCCATAAAAAACCTCTTTCACTTGGAATTAATGATGACAAATACTGTCCCGTGTCTACATCTATTCCGTCGGGGAAATCTTCTGATCTATATCCTCTACAAGCAGTAAGAACAGCACTTTTTGTTCCTTCTGTACCGAAGGTAGCTATAAGAGTGCATCCTAAATTTTTCCTTGAGAGTTCATCAATTTCACTTGAAAAGTTTGCACCTCGTTCCTCCTTTATTTTTTGAAGAATTAATGGTCTTTTGCTTGGACACAGATCGATATCGATGTCGCCAAGCTCTACACGGTCTCGATTGAGATATCTCCAGAATGGCAACTCCCACCGGATAGGATCAAGCTGAGTTATACCTAATAAATAATGATTTAAACCTGAACAAGATGATCCACGACCCGCTCCGACCGTGCTGTCGCATTCCCAAAAGAGATCAACATAATGCTGAAGAGTTATTGGATAACTAAACATATTAGTTCCAAGTTTTTCACTAATTGTCTTTTTAATATCCGCCTCTTCTTCAAGTCTGCTCAGATAAGTTGTGGCTTTATCACTATCTAAAATTCCCTTTGAATATAATTGATTGATACATTCATTGACCCAATATCTTTCATATTTATCATCAGATTTTAACATACTACTTAAAATTGGGTAATCATTGTTATCTTCTCCAATCCCATTTACTGTAATCCAAGAGGTTTTAGGATAGTTTTTAACTTTTACTTTAGGAATAGTTTGCTTGTGTGCAATACTATAATTTTCAATTTTATTATAAATTTCATATGAATTATTTGCTAATTCATCATAATCTAATTCAGATGGTGCAATATTTTCTTTTATATCATTTTCATCTTGAAGATATGCATATTCATAAAATGCATCAACCTCGCGCTCTCCACCTTTAGAATTAAGATATGCCTTATGAACATATCTATCTTCTTTTGTTAAATAATGAGCATCTGTGCCCAATACCATTTTACAATTAAATGCAGAAGCCACAGATTTAAGACGCTTATTAACTGCTATTTGTTCCTTAGACTGACCTGGAGCACATTCAATATAAAAATCTTTACCAAATAATTTTTTACACCATAAAATGAATTGTACAATATCATTATAGGATTCTGTTATTCCATTATTATCTTCATGTTTCTCTGCTTTTATAAGATTCAAAACTTGAGAAGATACCTCTCCGCCAAGACATGCGGTTGTTGCAATTAAACTATTTGGATATTTATTAACAATCTCTTCAAGATCTTCATAAGTTGTTGGAACTCTTTCAAGACCTCTATCCCAATAACTATTCATCCAAGCTCTTGAAGATAATTCTCTTAAAGCTCTAAAGCCAATTTTATTTTTTGCAATTAAAATAAAATGATAATATTTTTGCCCCATTTCTCTATTTGGAGTTAAATATATTTCATTACCTAATGCAACTTTAAAATCTGGATATTTTTTTAGAATTTCTTGAGCATAGAAATTTGCTTGAGGCGCTCCTGAAAGGCATTCATGATCTGTAAGTGCTATGCCGCTTAAACCAATCTCTATCGCTCTATCTATAAGTGCTGGAATTTTTATTATACTATCAAGCAAACGGATATTTGAGTATTCACTGTGTGCGTGCGGCTCAAAGCGTTTTATCATTTATATTGCTCCTTTAATATATTTTCAATAAAATAATCTGATGAAGTATGAGTTTTTTGTTTAAATTCATTCCATTCTATTTGTGTCATATCTCGTTTGGCTAAATTTTCAAATACTGTTAAAAATTGAAAATTAGATATATCTTCGTCTGACCCACCTTTTGATTTTGGAATAATATGATCTAAACTCGGTTTTGCCCAATCATAAAAAGTCTGATTTTCATTTTTATGCTTTTTCCAAAAATTATATATAGCATTAAATTGCTTATCATTATAAAAATACTATATCATATTTTTATAATTTTGTATAGAAATTTTATTAAAATTTATACTTGAAGTTTTTAAAAGTGCTTTATGTATGAATAAAAATTTAGAAAAATCATCAAAAGTCATTAACCATTCAGAGTCCAAATCTTTAATTCCTGAAGACGCAATAAAAGCATATATTTTTCTTCCACAACCGCAAGTTTCTTGTTGATAATTGCCATTGGGAGTCAAATAAGAAAATCTAATTTGAATATGTTTTTTACCGCAATTTAAACAATCACAATACATTAAAGTTCCCTGATAATTTGTTTCATATTCTTCTTTTGGAACTATACCTGTAATTAATAATTTTCCACAAATTTTTCCAATATAATCTTTTGGATTTTCTTTTTTAGCTTTAATTTGTTTATTTACGCTATCGGAAAAAGCTTTTGTTTTAAAAGATTCTAGGTCATAATCATATTTTCCATTAGACTGTTTTTCAGCTTTTATTTCTTGTTTTTTTACCCATTTGCTTAAAGTTGCTCTAGGTAATTCTTGATTGTAAGTCTAAAAATATAATTTATTTAATTCTTTGTATGTTGCCATTTTGATCCTCCTAATTATATATTCAATCTATTAGCTTCTATATATAATAAAAATTGGAACGGATCAATCAATTAAAATTGTCCTTTTTATATTTATATTATAATATAAATAAATAAAAAAGTCAAGCAAGTTGCCCTGCTTGACTCGATTAAAGAAAAATAAATATTAATTTACATTGTCCATTGGAGTGTACCTCCTATATAATGTTAGGTATTAGTGTTACAAAACTTGCATTACTGCAAAACTTACATGCCCATTGGACTATACCTCTCTTTCATAATATTTATTTCTTACAA
>Ga0326514_10001320_pt1 | contig 16191 bp, 23 predicted proteins | sample 3_2548_0518_D_FD_203653 | JGI IMG/M metagenome (GOLD analysis project Ga0326514, IMG submission 203653) | Bovine rumen microbial communities from UC Davis, California, United States - 3_2548_0518 | ecosystem: Host-associated > Mammals > Digestive system > Stomach > Rumen | place: USA...
TTTGAATTCGTCAAGTATACTCTGCTTAACTTCTTCTGCCTTTTGTTCCGGCTTTGTATCATTCTTGATTGCATCATACCACCGAACGCTTGATTTTGCTCCGAGTGCCTGTATAATCGCATATGCAACGTCGGACATATATATCTTATACGTGTATTCTTTCATGTGCTCTATATACTTTCCGGCTGCAAGTCTCACTATATGCCGGAGCTTTGCTTTTGGGTAATCCATGATGCACTGGAGCAGGATCAGTTTTCCGTCTTCCGCTCCGGCGAGGAAAAAACCTCTGCAAGTTCAGGATCATTTACTATATCCATAAGCTCTTTAAGTGCCTTTAGTGCTGTAGTATGGTACTCTTCGACCGGTACTCCGTTGTATATAGCGAGAGCTTTCATCACTGTCTTTCCGCAGTGCTTCATAGCTGCTTTTACAGCGTTGATTCTCGTTGTTTTTGCCGCTTCAACGACTTCCGGAGTTGTCATGATCTCCGATATCGGCTCGATGATATCTGCTAAGCGGATAAGAGCCTCTTCGTCTTTAAGTTCTGTGAGTTTTGCCATATATATACCTCCGTTTTTTGTTCTCCTTAACAAAAAATACCCCGACTTTTGCCGAGGTATTTAATTTTAGGAGAATATTCAATTGTCTTTTAGTTGTTTTATACGCCTGTGTTTCCCGTTCCCGGATCGATCACATTTGTGTCTTCCGTCTCCGGCTTGATCACATAGAACTCCATAGGCACTTCGTCCTGATGTGCGATAGTTGAGAAGCCTGTCATGGTGACTGCAAGATTTCCCTTGCCTTCCTTCGAAGTAGTGATGTTGAGTCCGCCTGTCGAAAGTGCGTTCTTTATCACAACAGCCGCAAGGCCGCCGCCGATAAGCTTCATCACAAGTGCGATCGTCTCGAAGTCCTCTGTTTTAAGGTACATTCTCGGAGTAATCTTGTTTGATACGATATCAGCCGCACCAAGAGCAAGCTTGAAAGTGTTTGCGTCCATTTCCAGGGCTGTAAACCCTAATGTAGCAACCCATTTCTGTATATAAGCAAGCTCCGAAGCGTCAACGTGAAGGTTGTTCACATCGTCTCCGAGGTTCGCCATAGTGGGGACGAGTGTTGCTGTAATGTTTCCTGTTGTGGTACATACTATATCACTGTCCTGCGGAACTGTCACCGTTTCCGGATCAAAGTTCTTTACGATCATTCCGGAATCGAACTGGAACGCCTTGAAGCTTTCCTGTGATATCTTCGACCATTTTGTAATATTAATCACCTTGTATATACCTCCTTTTCTCGTTAGTCTCGTTAGTCGTTTGTGTAGTATCTAACGGATATGTTATGCGTTATCCGTTTTATCATATCATCGCTGTCATCGCCCATATTCTGAGCGAATGGATGTGCTCTCTGAATCAAGATATATCCGCCGTCGCAGGGGATAACCTTTCCACCGCTGCCGATATATGCGGAGATCTCTGCTGACTTTGCATTCGCAGAAACCCACGTTTCCGATCTGTACCAGAGCGAGAAAGAAAGTGCTGCATCATACTCTGAAAAGCTGTCCGTCTGTATCTCATATGTGAGATACGGAAAAGCCGGAGCATTTTTCATGCTGTATATGCTGTTCTCTTCATAAGCCGGAATACCGAAGCTTGAAAAGAAACTATATAAAGCTGCCGCTTTCGTCATATAATCGCCCCATTCTTTCAGAATTGCCGTTTTTTGCTTGTCTGATACTTTAGCAGTATAGTTTACCCTTTAAAAGTTAAAGCCGTAAAAAACAGCCTTTTAAACGCTTATGTCGGTAACGTCCAGACTTCCGCTTTGCTTTGTCTCATATCAAGAGAAGCGGTTTCAGGCGTTTTTGCGTTCTTGCCGTCCGAGAGAATCCGGAAGTATGTTCCGTCTTTAACTCGTTTTATTACGTCCATAGGCTCTAAGGTTATCGCCTTTGATGTTGTTATCGTGCAGTTGATCTTTTCTGTCAGTTTATCAGCGATTTTTGCAAGTGAAGAATTGGCGAAATCCGCAGTTGCCTGGAATTCTTCTTCTCCGTCCGTCCAGACCGCTATAAAACCGCCCTCACCGTCCGGCTGCATCGTCTTGTTGACAAATACAAAAGGCTCATATGCTGCTGATAAAAGGCTCATAATGATATCCTCCTGTAAGTATTAAGGCGAGATGCAAACTGCGACTGCCACGTCACACCGATGCTTCCACTTGCCGAGCCTGAACCGCCCTTTGAATAGCTGTAGCCGCCGAAAGATTCGCTGCTGAAAGGTGACATATTCGCACTGTCGAGAGCTTCGTTTTTTTGCCGCCATGCGTCTATATCATCACAGAGCTGCTCAAAATCACGAGGAACGCCCATGCTCCATATCTGCCCGGTGAACTCTTCTTCACGCAAATTCGCTAAGTCCTCAGCGGTATTCTGATACACTCCGTCGTTAAGCACAGAGCCAACTATACGGAAGTACTGACCGTCAAGCAAAGAGTCAAGCGGTACAGTTCCGGGAGTTATCGTGAAAGTGCCTTTTTCTATGTCACGCAAGAAATAGTTCTTGATACTTGCACATACTTCTGTCAGCTTTGCCATTCCTGCACCGCCTTTCTCTTAGTCATCGCTTTTGTTTTTCTTCTGCTTGCGAGGCTTTTCTTCGGTGATCTCTCCGACGTCAGTGTCGGGAACATCGTTTTCAGCCTGTTCCTCTGCCGGAGCTTCGGGAATTTCCTCTATCAGCGGAGCACGCTGCCTGTTCTTACTGCCTGAAAGCTCTGCTATACGCTCTGCTGTCGGAGACAGCCCCTCACGAGGATATGTGTCTCCGACGTTGTAAGTATGGTTTTTATCCTGCAAATCAGTAAAAAGCTTAATTACTTTATACACGTAATCACGCTCCTGTTATACTGATGTTTGCGATACCGTCAAGGTACTCTGCACGGAGGCCAACACCTGTTACAGCGAGCAGTTCGGAAACGAGTCTGTTGCCGACAGGGTTGATTCTTACGCCGATAAGACCTCTTTCGCCGGTTGTTGTGAAGTTGAATCCCATTTTCTGAACGTCAGCATTGCGGAAGTTGACGTAATCCATGATTACATTCTCACCGGGAGTTACATATATTTTGCCATGCGGAATCTTCGAGCTGAAGAACAGCTTTGAAATGCCGTTATAGTCCTTGATATAATCGAGACCGAAGTCACGCTGTGTTGTGGGAGGATTTGCACCAAAATAACGGTACATATCCAGAGTATTGCAGAAGCCCACAAATTCAGAATAGCCGAGGTTTGCGTTTTCCCACCAGTTTGCAGCCTGTCCGATACCTTCGGAAACGGCAGATGCAAAGTCAGGAGTTGAATATTCAGATGTAAGTGTACCAGTGCCGATAAAGTTGACGAGACTTGTAGCGATTTTGTTACGCATTTTGAAGAGCTGATCGTCGTCTGCTCTCTGAATTTCGGAATAGCCGTTTTTAAGCACTGTTTCGAGTGAGGGTGCAACGATCTGCTTATCAAGTGTCACATTGCCGACGGGAACTTCCGTGAAGCTCACTTTGTTATAAGGAATTTCCTCACCTTCACCAACCGGAGTTGTGTTAAGAGTAACCTCTGCCCTTCTGGAATAAAGCTGTTCGCCGGGCTTTCTCTCGCTCATGCGGATATTCGGAAAAAGGTTTGTAAAAATTGCAATTTCACGCTCGAAACGTGAAGCGAAATCAACTGCTCTCACTGAATCGTAATCAGTTGATACGATAGTATTTGTCTTTGCAGGCATTTTCATGCCCTCCTTTCATCAGTCTTTGGTAATACCGAACAGTTCAGGATTTTCAGCAATTTTCTGCTGCCTTTCTGCAGTGTTGGTAATCGCCATTATTTCTTCTTTGGTGATTGCCTTTGCACCGCCGGCATTAGCCGGAGGATTGGCAGGAGTATGCTTTGTTTCTTTGATCTCCGGAGTGAATCCGGAAAAATCAGCATCAGACTGTATGTTTTTTATCACGTCATCGAGGTTCTTTGCCTTTCCGTCTTCACCGAGTTCGATATCATCTGCGAAGCCGTTTCTGATAATCAGATTCATAGCTCTGTCGGAATAACCTGCCTCTTTCAGCTTGTCTTTAAGTGCTGTTTTCTTCGCTGTAGCTGTCTCTTTCGCTGCAGTTTCGTTTTTCAGCTTTTCAAGCTCTGCTGTGACGTTTTCATACTTGCCTTTGTAATCGTCCTGCTCTGCTGTTTTTATCGTTTTGTTAGCGTTTTCAAGGTCTTTCTTTACCTTGTCAAGCTCTGCCTGTACTTTGGTGAGCTTTTCTTCGCTGTCTTTGCTTTTGTCGATCTCAGCCTGTAAGCCTTTTACTGTGTCCATGTGCCAATCAATAAGCGTCTGGATTTTTTCAGGCTCTATGCCGAGTGCGACAAGATCGGAACGTTTGAAACTCATGTGAATACCTCCATGTTCATCGGTCACATTTCTTTGTGATTCGGTATCTTGTGCGGAAATTCTTATCCGCTTGTATGGTGCTTATTTCCGGGAGTTACCCGGTTTTAAGCATTTAAAAAAAGAGCGTGATTGAACTTAATCAACCACGCTCGGCTCTTATGCTGAAACGCTTATCAGCACGAAATATTTACTTGATTTCACTCCGGACTTCCTTAATCATCTTGATTCCGTCTTTGCCCGGAATCAGCTCGATTCTGTCGCCCTTTGAGAGAATTTTGCTGATTTTTTCCACCTGTTCAGGGGATAATCTGTATTTATCCATAGTATACACCTTTCAAGCGTGTTTGTCAATATATTTTGATGAATTATCCCTGTCCTTTCAAGTACTTTTCTATTGTTTTTTTGTACTCGGCTGTGTGCTGAGATGCAGCATCACGGAGAAAGTGCCTCGGCTTCATACCCTGTGTCTTGTGTGGCTTTCCGTTTTTGTCAACCCACACCCATGGAGTCTTTCTGCCTTTGTTATCATCGGCACGTATGCCCGTGCCTAACTCAACGTACACGCTGTAATAAACCCTTTTGCCGTTTATCATGATATTCTTATTCGTGCCGATGTAAACATCTGTTCCGACAACCTTGTGAGTTATTGACTGCTTGAGTCCGCTTGAACGATATCCCTGCACGCCTGTCGATTCAGCAGTACCTACAGGGCATTTCATCTTCGCATAGCCTTCCGCACGAAGTCCGATTTCTTCCAGTGCCGCTGCAAGCTGTGCGTTCATCTGCTCGATTACTTCGCCGGAGTGATCGACAACACGAATATTCATCATTTCGTCAGCCACAATTTATCACCTTCCACCGTTTCGCCTTTTGTTTCTTGCTTTTCTTGCTTCTGATATCAGTTTTCTCCACCTTGCCGGATCGCCGTACTTGATCTCCTGAAAATCCTTGAATCTCGACGGAATCTTGCTTCCGAGCAAGCTCCGGTATTCTTCGTGCATCGACATATCACGATTCACGTTTCGTGCGGATTTGAACAGCGGCTCGTCTCTCTTTGCGTGCTTCCATTCGTCATAGCTCATGTTACGCACACGGCTGTTTTCTTCGTATATGTGCTGATTTCTGCCGCTTGCTCCGCTGAATTCTGAATCGTCAAAGGCGGCTATTGTACAGCAACGGCAGTTATACACTTCGGCAGGCGGGCCGCCCGGCTCTCCGGGATATAAAAGGCCGTTTGAGAACTTTTCATCAACTTCTCGCACTTCTCCGTCTACGTCTATATGCGACTGTCGTGTGTGTCCGTCAAGAGTTGCCAACCACCTGTGCTTCAACCCTCTGACACCCATTCGCTGAGCACGTCTGTAACCGTCCATTCGTCCGCCGTTCTGTGCCGCTGTTGTCATAGTTGCCGCATTTCTGATCGCTGACGTTCTGTTCATATCCGTCACGGCTGCGAGGCGATTCGCCAGTGTGTTGATATCATCGCCTTGCAGAATGCCCTGTATCATAGCTGAGTTTAAAAGCTGCCTGTTCCACTGCTGATCTTTTGGAATGTCGATTCTTGCCTGTGGAAGTAAATCCGGCTGTTCCCGGATAAGCCTTTCAACCGTCTGTTCGTCGTACATGGTAAATATTGTGTTGATGCCGAAATGATGTTCTATTTCATACGTCGTATAGTTGCCGTTTATAGCATACGCTTCCGGAAGATAGTCGTTTATCACGCTTGCAGCAATTTCGTTCCTGTTCGTGATGTTGTCAGCCATAGTCTGCATCATGGCATAGTTTTGTCGCCCTGTCATAAGCTGATTTCGTCGCCATGTGATATAATCATCTTTCTGCATTTCGCCGTTCTGGACTTGATCCCGCCGTCTCTCGTCCTCTCGCTGAAACTGTGAAAGATAGTCAGCCGCCATATCTGCAAGCTCGTTGTATGCCTGCCCATATATGCTTTCTATCTCAGCGATCATATCTTCAAGAAGTCTTTCGGTTTCCTGATATCCTTCGTCCGTCGCAAGTTCCTGACGCTGATATCTTGCAGGAAGGAATGAGGGCATTACATATCACCGCCTTAAACGCCCATATTTGCCGCCCTGTTTGCAGGGGTATAATTATACTCCGGCATCGTCAGAACCGCCCTGTGCGTTATTCTGTGCGTTCTGCGGAGCGTTTATAATACCCTGCTGAATCATCATAGTAATTACAGCCTGTGCAATGTCAACTATAAACTGCTGTTTCTCTGCATCGTTGTCGTTGCCGTTGAACATTCCTATTTCTGCCGCTTCTTTCTGCTCCTTGATATTCTCATACTCGTCTATCATACCAAGAGATTCAAGAATCTGTTTCAGTGCTACATCATCACCGATAACAGGGAGAGCCGCAAGAATGAGCTGTACAAACTCACTCTGATTGATGTTGTTAGGACGCTTGAAGTGGAACGGCTCGTCGGGATCTTCTCCGATAACTTCCAGACAGCCACGAATGAAGTCAGAAACATACTTTTCGACTTCATCACAGCGGAGATTCAAGTTTTCATATGCCGCTTTGATCTCGACTGTGGTCTTGTTTCCGGCTGCTATGTTCGTTACATGCACAGCCTGGAACTTGTCGTATAATACCGCTTCAAGCATTGCAAGCACAGCCTGATATTCCGCAGTTCGCATTGATACTTCATCTTTGTCAACTTCAACGCCTTCCGGTGTGTGGATAACGTGAGTTTTGAAAATGTCATACAGAAGAGCGTTATCGTCTCTTTTATCCATTCCGTCAGCGTTTTTGACTTTCCAGTAAGTCGTGTTCATATCCACGCCGTTCGCCATATCTGACAGAATGACGTTGTAAGCATGGAGCAGGGCGATATTTCCCTCGATAGAGGACTGACCGCATATAAATCCCATAGGAACGACAGGGAGCTTTCCGGGATTCTTGCTTTCTGTGCGATACTCGCCCTCGATTTTGTTTGATATCTTCTTCCCCTTATACGCTGATTTCTCTTTCAGCACGTAAAGTTCGCCGGAAGGATTGTTTTCATCGTCCGTCTGCTCTTTGTACTCTGTGAATCCGTCTATTTCATACAGCGTTACCCTGAGAGGACTTTCCGGAGTGAGCCGCCAGTATCTTATAGCCGCTTTTAACTCGCCGTCATCTTCGTCATACAGCGGTATACAGTAAGGCTCTTTCCCCTCCAAACGGCAGGCAAAGCACATCTGTGTCACGTTTCCGTCCGGATCGATATAGCCATATGATTCGCCGTCACAGGCAGCGTAAGCAAGTAAACGCTGTAATTTATAGTCAAACTGTGAGCCGCCTAACTTCTTCTTGATCTCCGGCTTGTCAAAGCTGACACCATTTCCGAGCAGATACGCTACAAGCTGAGTGGTGAACAGATAGAAAAAGTTCGCTGTCAGCTTGTGATTCGGTGAAACTGTATCTTCGACTGCGTTTCCGTCAGAATCAAAGATATAGTTTTTCTGGTTTTCAAGCTCCGTGTCCTTGTTGCGGTAAAATTCGCCTGCTGTCTTGCCTGTTATGAACATGGGACTCGCTTCATGATCTGAAATTGCTTCGTTTATGAAGTCAATACGTTCCTGCTCTGATGTGCAGAGCATAAGATCATTATATGTAAGCAACTGCTGTCACCCCTTTTTGTTACTTTTTCAGCTCCACGCAAAAAACATGGTCAAAGTTGTAAATTCCTATCCATGTGCTGTTTTTCTTTACGACAACTGCCGAGCCGGTGAAAGAGTAATCGTCCCATTCATCGGGCTTGTAAGTTATAGTCTCGCCGGATTTGAATGTGATTTCAAGATCTTTATACATGAATTTCTCTCCTTTTATTTTTTATAAATACGCTCCCAATTGGATATTACGCTGATATTTTGGATTTGCTATTTTCATTGTTTTGACAAAATAGCGTATATCGTCCATTGCATGGTCGTTGACTTTCACAGGCTTGTCTTCGCCTGCTTTTTCATCCCATACATAGCCTTCAAATTCTCTGATTGTGTTTTTACAATCGGGAGAAACTTTGATTTTATTTTGATGCATAGCACGTCCGACTTCAATAATTCCGTTTTTTACGTCATTATCCGCAGGATGCACCCTATATATGCCTTTTCGTTTCAATAGGGCAATGAAAGAAGCTGCCGAAGGGTCAATTATCGTTCTGATCTTGTTGAACTCGTTTGCATACCCTTTGACAAACTTGTCGAGATCGTCAGCGTATTCATCATCGGTTTTTTGTTCTCCTGTATCTCTGCCCGAATAATAGTATTCTTTGATTCTATACCATGTATCGCCGTATTTGCCCCATAAGCCAGCGGAGAAGGCGTTCATCGTGCCATAGTCGATAGACAAGCCGTATTGTTCCGCTTTGCCCTCAGGCGGCTTTTCAATGGCTTCACGATAGCGTGAGTATATAAGACCTTCCGCAAGCACCCATAAGCCGAGAATAAATCTATCGTAAAATATACCTGTGTATTCGTTCTTGATAGATTGGACATATTCACTCGGTAAAGTTGTGTTATCGTCCATTAAGAACTTCATAACAAGCATATTCAGCTTGCCTTTACGGTCGATATACTCCTTTTTAAGCCAATGTGAAGGAGCATCGGGGTTTGTTGTAGCAAAGAGTTTTGCTTTTGCTTTTCTCAGTCGTGATAAAAGCATCGCCCAAAAGTCTCTCGGAACTTTTGTTGCTTCGTCAACATACGCTCCTTGCAGTGTAAGTCCTCGAATCTTAGCTTCTGCCTGTGAATCGTTAGCACCTTCAAGAAGAATTGTTCTTCCGAACAGCTTTCCTTCTTTGGTGTTTATGCTGAAAGTGAAGTTATCTTCTCCGACAAGGCTTTGCAATGGGAGCAGGCAGTTTCTTTTTAATGTTGTAAGAGAACGTGCAGACATAAGATATAAACTATCCTGTGTATCAGGCATTGTTCTTACCCAGAACGCCCATAATACAAGCGAAATCCACGTTTTGCCGCTTGATACACTGCCCTCTAACAAATTAATTCGTTTCAGCTTGTTCGTCTGCCACAGCTTCATTAGATGCCGTTGTTTCGGTGTATAAATCATCTTCTTTCAGTCCTTCGATAAGGTCGGCAAGCTGTCCGTTTTTCTCTGCGTTGAGAGTAACTTTCAGCTTATCATTGTACTTGCCTGACATTCTGCATTTGAGATAGAATATCATAGCTGTTGTATCAGCAGGGATATACCGTTCCTGTTTCCTGACGTGTTCTACAGAGCCTGTTATATTGCCGTTTGCATCACGTGTAATTGTTTTCTCTGTTACGGTTTCGACAACTGTCTGAGGTTTGAGCTTAGTTTCAAGGAAAGTATCTTCAACTATGGTGTTTAAAGGCTCACGTCCTTTTTTTATAGCCTCTAAAAACTCTACAAAACGATTGCACCAATTATAAAAAGTTGCAACACTGATTCCGATTTTATCAGCAATATCTTCATCTTTAAGTCCGTCTCTTGCATACCCCTTTAACACTAACAGTCCGTCAGGTGTTATCCAGTCGTGATATTTTCCTTTTGCTATACCGCTCACTCCTTTCTGTTGTTATTTATCGCTGTAATCGGAAATTGTTACCTCTGCGTGTTTTTCTCACCCATGTTTCGCCGTTTACCGTGAAAGATAAGTCACCATTCTTAATAGCTTTCATCGCCGCATCTGAAAATGCTTTTTGTTCACGTTCTTTTGTTTTCTTTTCCTGAGAACGTCTTAATCCGTCCATAAACGAACGTACTTCATCGCTTGCGGAAAGTGCTTTGTTTTGATTTCGCTGTATTGTTTGCCTGTCGAATCTGGCAGGTCCCATTCCTGCGGCATACGCTCCACGAGCCTGAGATTCTGCTTTAAGCTGATTCTCAGTAAGTGTGTGAAGCTGTGAATATGCGGCTTTTCTTTCATCGGCTGTCATATCCATGCCTTTTATTTCGTCAACGTTTTTATTGTATTGTCTGCTTGTTGAATCGCCGTAATCAACAAACGTTCCTGCTTCGTTCGCCCTGCGTATCAAATTTCTGTCAAGTGCAGGAGCACCGCTTGTGCTGACCGTCCCTCCAGATGAACCGCCGCCGCCCGAACCCATATTACTACACATTCTTAATCACTCCATTTCTGTTAATTTCTTTTTCTCACTCTGTCAGTATCTTTGAAAACTCTTGTCACTGTCAAAATATTGGATTTTCTGTTGTCCTGTTTGCCTTCGTCAAATTCTGCTGTAACTCGAACGCCGTCTTTTCTTTTTTCAATTCTTACAATTTTAAAGTTGTCATAACCTTCATAAGCTCCTCTTTTCGTTGTCCCGTCACTCTTCTTCAAGTTCCACCATGCGTGAGGATCAGCGTGTCCAAATGAGGCGTTCTCTTTGATTTCCATTCTTCTCGGATCAATAACATCCCCGGCTTTCAAATCAGAAGCAGACGTGAGTGCTTTTTCACTTTCGGCATATCGACTTCTCCACGCTTTAGCAACAGCATTTAAATCTGCATCGGGATTATTCTGAACCACTCTATCAAGAAAGCTTTGCGGTATTCCAGTGAGGTCAATTCTTCCGTTACCCCCTGAACTTCCACTGCCCATATTTCCACACACAAAATCACCCCCACTTTCTTCTTAATTCCTGATACCAATACACATACTCGTCTCCGATTTCGTGCATTAGTTCTTCAAATGACTTATCTTTGCACTTCATGGCGAATGCCTGAGACTGTCCGAGACCTTTGAACGGCTGATATGTGTCAGTCTGTTTCATTGCATCTGTCGGCTCTGCGTTCACATCATGTGCAAGATGCTGTATGTTGTATGTATTTGGCTTGAACGTGTCAAGTCCTTCCGTACCGCAACAGGATAAACTATCACCAAGAAAACGGATTCTGTCTTCACCCGAGAAGAACCGCAAGCCGTACTTGTGGCATTCTTCCTTGATTTTCTTGAATTGCGGTACTAACTGATCTATGGAGAAACAATACTTACCGTCTTTGACAAGCCCTTTTTGTTTCTTCTGACTGTGATACCCCTCGCATATAATGCCGTATACACCGCTTTCAGCGTATCGGGGTATTTCTTTAAGAATATCCTTGTAACAGTCTATAAAGTACGGTTGAATCCTCACTATAAGCCTTTTAACGTGCCGTGAGAGTATGTGTGCCGCTTTTAGTCTCTGCTCATAAGTCGGCGCACCCGGTTCGAGCTTGTCATACTTACTGCAAGCCATAGATATTTGAAATACGCAGTCACACTGACCGAGTAACGTTAAATATGGCTCTTTGCAAGCTAAAACAGGATTCTTTGTGCTGACTATAAAAGGATATTTTGTTTCAGCGAATATCTTTAAACAGTCCAGCGACTTTTTAAATTCTTCTTCACATTTCTGAAAGGGATCTGAATTTGCACCCCAGTGAATCGGAATATTCCAGTCACACCACTTTGTTTCAAAGTTCCTTTTGCCCTCGATGAAGTTTCTGAGGGACTTTGTTGTATTTATCGGCTCTATGTTGTTGATACTGTATTTCTTCTTGACAAAACAGTATTTACAAGCATGAGAGCAGCCTTTGTATGTGTCAAAGTGTATCGGATAATCACATACAAGGCACTGAATGCCGCAGGATATGCTCATTTGTTACTTCGCTCTCCTCGGTCTGTAAATTTTTTTTCCTCTGCCACGTTCACCAAATGGATTTCCTAATTCATAATCAGGTGTTTTGGCACGTTCTTCCTGTCTTTTCTTTCTCAATTCGTCAATTTGCGATTTGCTAAGAAAAGTTGCTTTGCCTTTTTCTATCAGCATTTCCGTCAATTCTTTTGTTGAGAGATTACGAGAGGACATTTTTTCAGCATTGTCAATTCTTCTGAGACCATCGGATGCAACAAAGTAATTAACGATTCTTCCGTTTGCAGCTTTATATGCTATGCCAGTCCCTTGTGTGCCGATGTTTTGCGAAATTGAACCACCCCCCATATTTGAACACATATTACTCACCTGACTTTCTGATAATTTCCTCTGTTATTTCTTGTTTATGCTTTCGCAGATAGCTCATTATCCGCTCTTTATTTGCCATAGGGAATGTAAATGTTGCTGAGAAATATTCCCTATCGTCATTATTTACGTCATATCCGTTGACTTCTTCTATTTCATCAATGCTGAATGAATCCAAGTCAAACTCTCCCATATCAAGCTCTATCTCTTGTAATTCAGTAAATTCAAGAGATAAGTCATATTCACCTTCGCTGATACGGTTATCTATAAGTCTGTACGCTCTGATTTCATCGTCAGTCAGGTTATCTATCAGCTCACACGGAACTGTCTCATATCCGAGCTTCTGAGCCGCTAAATAGCGTCCGTGACCGCAGACAATGAAATTATCCTTGTCAATGACTATCGGCTGTCTGAGTCCTTTTGTGAGCTTTATGGAGTTTGCTATCTGCTCTATCTGCTTTTCGGTGTGTATCTTCGGATTGTTTGGATAAGGTTTAAGTTCTGAGATTGGTTTTTCGACTATGTTCATTTTTCACTATCACCGCCTTACAAGCTTTAAAATGCGTTTTAACAGCCTTTTATTTTTACAGGGCAATTATACCACCCACACGCTAAAAATGCACTGTGCGTCAATTTGAAGCGTCTGAGAACGTTTGTGGTTTCGGAGAGAGGCATTGAACCCCCACTTCAAGAGCCAAAATCTTGCGTGCTACCTTTACACAACTCCGAATCGCCTTACCGCTTGGCTAATCCTCAGACATTAATCATCGTTGATTCCATATCGAAGAATACAAGCTGTGTCTCTTGATGATATGGCTTATTACAAAACAAGCGTTCTGTAACTTTATCACGATTTGTGCTGCTCAGCGTTCCAGTTCTGCTCCATTCAGCTATTACATAGAAATCTTCCGGCATTTGATATTCGGATATAAAAACGAGTCCTTTCTGGTTTCTGCACCACTCATAGAATTTTTCATGATCGAACTCTGTTAAATAGCTACTTGTGTTTTTATAAGGGATATCGCAGTAAACCACAGCGTTTTCCGGTATTTTCACTTGTTCATACGAAAGGTTAAAAGTTTCCAGGCTTTCCAGTCTTTCCAGTCTTTCCAGGCTTTGCAGTCTTTGCAGTCTTTCCAGGCTTTCCAGGCTTTGCAGGCTTTCCAGTCTTTCCAGGCTTTCCAGGCTTTGCAGGCTTTCCAGTCTTTCCAGTCTTTCCAGGCTTTGCAGCTCGTCAAGTTTCTTGATTACTTGTAATTTCTCATTGAGTCCGCTCCACGGCTTATCAAGAGCCGGAAGTATTTCCTGCATCTTTTTGTATTGTTCTTCTGTCGGTAATGCCCACTGAGAAGATCCGAAGTAATGACCGGACATCTGATTCCCTAAATGCTTGTCAACATCTGACTGTGATAATCCGCTTTGTTTCAGAGCTTCACGGAAGTATTTCCGGATATCTGATGTCTTGACTTTGAAAATATCCGTTCTGAGCTTTTCGGCGTTGAGTGTACCGTCGTTGTTGTATATCGGTTTCACTCCGCATTCATGGCAGAGTTTCAACGCTGTCTGTGTGAGTTTTCCGATCTCTTTTTTCACAAGAGTGAATTCCCGAACAAAAGCTTTCCAGTGAAGCCGTGCTTCTTTTGGTGTCTCTGCAAAGAACATGAAGTGCAGATGCTTCTTGAATCTTTCTATTTCCGGAGAATACAGATACGTTTTAAGATCGTTTCCGAAGCTCCAACATATAGCGACATAAGGATCAGCGTCTTTCAGCTTGAAGAACTCTTCACGGCTTATCCACCGCTTTTCGTTTTTGAACTCACCGTTTACTGCTTTTCTGAATCCGTTATAGATCAGCGTTTCGAGTTCATTGTATATGCCTTTATGATACTTGCCTGACTGCATGGCACAGTCAATGACTGCACCACCGCCGCCGAAGAGATCGACAAAGTATTCCGCTTCCGGAAGAACCTCGACTATTCTCTCAGCAATTTTATCTTTACTGCCTTTGTAAGGCATTCCGTATCTTCCCATGATATCTCCTGACTGTTAGTGTGATGAAATGTAACGAATGGTGTAACGCTTGACAAAAATTAAGAAAAAAGAAAAAAAGAAAAAGAAAAGAACCAAAAGAAAAAGAATAAAAAGAATAAAAGAAACACACACTATTATTTTCTTTTTTATAAATATTTATTTATTATTTATATTATATATACTTGATATATAATTATTATTTATTTATATATAATATAAGGGTTTGATTTTTTGAAAAAATCGCTATATACAGCAAACCGCCCCAACTATTGCTGAGACGGTCTGCTGCCACGAGGAGTTCAATTATGTCTATCCGCTTTTTCTACCTGTCTCTTGGTGCTTGAAGCAAGGCTTACACTTGCAATATACCCCCAGCCGTGAGGTGCGTCTGAAATTCCGCCATTCAAGCATTTCAAGGCACTTATATCCCATAAACATTAATTGCTGTAAGTGCCTTAGTCTGGTTGCAGATGCAGGAGTCGAACCCACTACCTCAAGGTTATGAGCCTTGCGAGATGCCGTTTCTCTAATCTGCGATATATCCGGCTGTGGGAGTAGGGAATCTTCAAACAGCCGGAGGCATAAAACCGGAGACAAAGGAAATGAAACAAGAAAAATGTATGTAGAACAAAAGAAAGATCAGGAATCAAGGCAGAAGCGATTCCGGAACTCAACCGCTTCTTGTGCCTTTCTTCCTGATTTTTATTTTACCACAAATATCTGTTTGTGTAAATTATCTAAATTACATGAATTTTCAACAGTTTTCAACAGTGTTTATTCTTCACTGTTGAAAGTGCTTGCAATTCCTGCTTTATACCCGGCTTGATATCCCTGCCGGAATGCCTGTTCGATCTCGTCTTTCACGCTGAACTCGGCTTCTTTGATCTTGACCGCTTTCGCTTCTTTCATTCTTGCCTTGAAAGCGTCAGCTTCGTTTGTGATTTCATTCACTTTTATCACCTTCTTTCTTTTCTGCTTTCTCGTCAAGCCACTCCATGCGGCATCTGTAACAGTTGCCTTCGTACTTTCGGCATCTATCAAGATTAAAGCCGACACAATCAGCACACACATCAAGATACATCAGCACGTCGATAAGAGCCATTTTTGAAAGCTTTTCACGGTTCGTCACGGCTCATTCTCCTTTCACACCAATCTGCTCGGAGGAAGCTCGATTTCTTTTCCTTGCTTTCTCCAAAGGTGCAGGCAGTGCTCATGCAGATTCTTGTATTCGCTTTTCTTCGGGTGATACTGAACGACCGTTTCTTCTTCGTTGAAAAACATATCTTTGACTCTGCACATTTCGTCCCATGTTGGAGTCCTTTTTCTGTAGCTGACAGATACATGATCCCACCCCTCATCGAAAGACCATATCACAAGCATCGGCTCTTTCTGTGCCGGGAAGTATATCTCTCCGCAGCCGCCGTCATAGCCTTTCTGCAACACTCTGAGCCTGTCAAGCTTTAAGATTTCTTCCTGCCTTTTCATCTTTATTTTTCCTCCTTGATGCGTTTCAACTGACGCTTCACTTTTTCTTCGATTATCTTGTCTATTTCTGCTTCTCCGAGCAGATATCTGAGCTGACTTGCAACGACGATCACGTCAGCAAGTTCTTCCTTAACGTTCTGGAAGGCTTCAAGGCTTCCGTTCCTGCGGACCTTGCACACCGCCTGCGTGTACTCGGCTGATTCCTCTATGAGCATATCAGCCTGACTTGTATAGCCGTAATAATCAGCTATTTTTTTGATTTC
>Ga0326514_10001321_pt1 | contig 16190 bp, 12 predicted proteins | sample 3_2548_0518_D_FD_203653 | JGI IMG/M metagenome (GOLD analysis project Ga0326514, IMG submission 203653) | Bovine rumen microbial communities from UC Davis, California, United States - 3_2548_0518 | ecosystem: Host-associated > Mammals > Digestive system > Stomach > Rumen | place: USA...
CAAACTGGCGGAAATTGAGTCGTGCATTCCGAAGGCCCAGGTCAGTAAAATAGTATTTCTGCTGACCTTTGATATATTCTTTTCCTCGAATATCGAAGCGGGATGCCCGCGATATCAAATATGAATTTGTAAGATAATGAATATAATCTGCTACCGTATTTCTTGCAACCTTATTGTCCTGAAACTGCCCTGCAATATTTGTCGGATTCAGCAGCGAACCGATTGTAGATGCGAGATAGTCGGTAATCCTTGAAAGAGCGTCTGTATCCCTCACTCCATATCTTTCCACAATATCCGTCAGATAGGTCTTTTCAAAAAGGGTCCGCAGGTACTTTGCTTTTTCAGATGATCCTTTTTTCGACAGGATCAGCGGCATTCCTCCATATCTTAAATACTCCTTAAATGCTTCCGATTCCGACAGATCTGCTGCAGAAAGATATTCTGAAAAAGATAATGGATGCATACGGATCTCATCACCACGTCCCCGGAAATTGGTGATAATATCAGAACTCAGCATCTCCGAATTACTTCCGGTAATATATAAATCGCATCGATCCATCAAGCCCAAAATAACATCATAGAAAGTAATCTTATTATGCTCTGTCTGCTCGCTTTCCGGAATAAAGGGGTTTGGAACTGATACGGAAAACTGAATTTCATCAATCATTACAATATATTCGTCAGTCCCGGAGCCAATCAGACTCTTGATATGCTTATCCAGCACCAATGGATTTCTGTATCTGATATTTTCCGTCTGATCAAGCGCAAGATAGATAATATGGTCTTCCCTGACCCCCTCGGACAGCAGCCAGTTTTTATATATGGTCTTCAGCAGAAATGTTTTCCCGCACCTTCTGAGTCCGGTAATAACTTTTATCAAACCATTGCCTCGCTTATCCTTAAGCTGCTTCAGGTATAAATCTCTATTAATTAACATATATCTATCCTATTAAAAATATTAGTCTGTATTATCTGTTTCTTTCAATAGCATCGTAGTATAAGTTATCTCCGCCGTCAACATTCTATTGAAAATTATTGTCTGTTTATACGTATTCTTGCACATTCTGCTTCTGAGAGCTGAACACGGAACACAGGCGGAAGAGCCAAATTCAGTCCATTATTCATGATGATGGCATCCTTCATGAACAGCTGCTTCATCCCCCTGAAGTGTTCCTGCAAGATACTCTTCCACAGCTTTATCCGCCACCTGATACCTCATTAAAAGTGTCCGCAATGGCAGCCTTCCGGGGCTGCTTTTTGCGTTTCGGCATAAAAAAGGTCCGAACCGCCATCCCTGGCTGGCTGAGATTCATTTGCCGAATCTCAGTCAGGGATAGCGGCCGGACCGACCGGGTAAACGGGGCTGTCACACTGAATTAGTGCAACAGCCCCATTGGCTCAAGCCTTCCTTACCGCAGTGCTGTATTGGTATACCGTCTGCATCACCGATGGAACCTGTCTACTGATCGCCTTTTTTCAGATAGGGATAGAGATCCTCCGGGTGATCCGGGCAAAACCAGCTCCAGGTAAGTCCACAATTATCACATCTGTAATAGCTCGTACAAATCGCCTTGTTCCTGGAGTATAATGTCACATTCAGACTGCCACAGGCTGAGCAGCAGTCAAACTGCTGATGATACTGCTCAATGCCACATCGCTTCGGTTTTCCATCTGCAGCAGGGTTAGGATCATTTCCGCCTGCAACCTGATCGAGCTGTCCATCGTCAAGCTCAATGCCTTCTTCTCTTCTTCTGTCATCGTTAGCCACACCTTTCCATGCTGTTCTCTGTGTCTGAGTCTTTTATATCCTTTCCCCTGTCCTGAGAACACTCCCTGAATGGGTAGTTTGAGCTGGAATATTGGAAGTCAGCCAGGGATATCCCCCATGCCGGCTGACGGTCACTCCACTGCTTTCAGAGATTCTGCCATAGGGATACGGCGTATATATCTGCGCATGGCCAGATTCACGATGATTCCGAACAGAACCGTGATCAGGATTGCGAACAGATAGCTGGCCGGATGGATGTGATCTGCGAATACCATGTTTTTGACGACAATCTGGTTTATAACAGCTCTATGGAAAAGGCTGCCCAGCGGAATGCCTATGATGCTGGTCAGATTGTAGACGACAACAAATTCAAGTGCGCCGGCAAAAAGCACCAGCATCAGGATGATGTAGTTGACGCAGGACAGAGCATGGTCCGCTGCTTTCCTTGTCTCCGAAAGCCAGCTTAAAGTCGTCACGCCCGGAATCCTGCCTATTTTTTCTGCCATATCATTCTGCCCGGTCTTCACCAGTATTGTATCGGGTTCCCAGCTTCCGGTCTGCTCCTCGATCGTGCCGGCGCCGACGATGACCGGTGTTCCCAGATAATTTTCGAAGATTCCGCTCACTTTAACATGTATGGTATCTTTTCCCGGCATCTGAATCTCCATCCGGTCGCCCGGTGACAGCTTCAGGCTCCGGGAGGCTTTGGTGCAGATGACTGCTTCTCCCCGTCCCGGAAATGCAGCAGTGCCCAGATCCCAGAACTCCGGAAATTCTGCTGAAGCGTTCCGTTTCAATTCATCAAATTCATAGTCGGCTATTCCATACAATGAAGCCATATCCACTGCTCTGCCCCCTGCCTTGAGCGTCACACGCGAGAGGCTGCACGGCAGACATGCATGAATGCCCGCCAGCTCCTTTAGAGCTTCTTCTGCTCCTGCGATCTTCCCCCTGTCCGCGGATACTTCCAGCTGGTAGTTCTGGATCCGGTCATACTGCAGGCTCGTGATGGGCAGAAGGGAATCTTTCACCCCGAAGCCGGTCACGACCAGAGCACAGCAGCAGCTGATACCGATCAGCATCATGAAAAGTCTCTGTTTGTACCGGAACATGTTGCGAAGAGTGATCTTCTGAAGGAATGAAAGTTTGTTCCAGAGGGGTTTTATCTTTTCGAGCAGGATCCGTTTCCCATAAGCAGCCGTTTCCGGACGGATCAGCTTTGCCGGTTTTCCGGAAAGTTCTTTCCTGATCGCGATCATGGTACTGAAGAGAATAGCAGCCATGACAAAAGCCAGCGTTCCAATTGCCAGAACGGGATCGAAGCGATAGGGAAGAGATGAAAAACCGTAGATGGAACTGTAGGCGAACCAGAAGATCTGCGGCAGGGCCCATGTTCCCAGGAAGAAACCGGCAGCCCATCCGGCCATGGCGGCGCTGCCTGCGTAAAGAACATATTTTCCTCTGATCGCACATGATGAATAGCCAAGCGCTTTGAGGACGCCGATCTGGGTTCTTTCCTCCTCGACCATCCTTGTCATAGCGGTAATACAGACCAGCATTCCGATCATGACAAAGAAGAGCGGAAAGATGTTGGCAATGCCGCTGACGATCGCCGTATCAGATTCAAAACTCAGATAGCCTGCATTCTCCCTGCGTGTGAGTATATAGGCGGAGATGGACCTTTTGTCCAGTTCTTCTTCGATCTTTTCTTTCAGCTGATCAATTCTTTCATCATATTCATGGCTGTAGATATGTTCATCCACATCAGCCGTAAGATCTGCCTCTGTGAAAATCAAGTGAATGTATGCGCCTTCCGGCACATACAGATAGCCATCGAGCTGTCTGCTAAAGGCCGTACTGCTGTCCCGTTCAGCGCTGAGGTACATCGGAGAATCGCAAAGGCCGACAATGGTAAATTCTGTCCGGCTGAGGAAATTCGCTGCCTGGTCGGATGCTGCCGTGTCAACCGTCAGCTTTTTCCCCAGGTCTTCGGTATTGAACGCTCTCCGGTCAGCCAGGCATTCCGAGTCTTTCTCAGGCATCCGCCCTGCCGTCAGGGATGGAAGGTTGACTTCTTCCTGCAGTGAGTGGATCCGCAATGCCATATTCCGGTCGCCAAACCGGACCATGCTGTCTGCGGAAAGCCCGCCTTCCGCAGATCGAATTCCATCGATCTTTTCAAGAGCTCTGATGTCCCCGGTCTGGAAACCTGTCCTGCATAGCAGACGGAAATCATAAAACTCCTGCTGTTTCAGGTAGTCTTCTCCGGCCTGCTGCATAGCCGGCCTGGTCACTTTCAGTCCTGCAAAGAAACCGGCACTTAGAAAGACAATTAAAAAAAGCGCAAGATATCTCCCGAAAAAGGAACGGATGCTGCGGTTTGTCATTTTCAGGATCATCCGGGCTGTTTTCATTGATCTGCGCCTCTGTTTACCACTCTATCCGGTCGACAGGGATTACATGTTGATTGACATCATTCGATACGATCTTTCCGCTGCGGATACGGATAACCCGGTCCGCCATCAGAGCGATTGCCTGGTTATGGGTGATGACCATGACCGTTGTCCCGCGCTGCCGGCTCAGGTCCCGGAGAAGTTTCAGGATATTCTTTCCAGTCTCGTAGTCGAGGGCTCCCGTCGGCTCATCGCAGAGCAGCAGACGTGGGTTCTTTGCCAAAGCTCTCGCAATCGCGACTCTTTGCTGTTCGCCCCCTGAAAGTTCAGCCGGAAAATGGTCCGCCCGCTCCTTAAGCCCTACCATCTGCAGGGCTTCTAGCGGAGCGATCGGACTTTTGCAAAGCTGGGCTGCAATCTCTACATTCTCCGATGCGGTCAGGTTGGGAATCAGATTGTAAAACTGAAAGACAAAGCCGACAGCATGCCGGCGATAGTCAATGAGCCTCCTGCCGTAAAGTCCGGTAATCTCCTCCCCGTCAAACAGGATCTCTCCATCTGTGGCATTGTCCATGCCGCCCAGCAGATTGAGCAGAGTTGTCTTGCCTGCTCCGGAAGAGCCCAGGAGAACGCAGAACTCCCCCTTCTCTACATAAAAAGTGACACCATCCAGAGCCCTGACTTCCGTCTCACCGCTCCCGTATACCTTTGACACATTCCTGAATTCAATGTAGCTCATGTTTCCTTACTTTCTTACCACAGTGTATCTGCTGTCGGGTTGTAAGATCACCAAACATACAATATCTGTTTCTGGTTTCTAGTGTAGCATGTAAAAGGCATAATAGGTGTAAACTTTCCCGTTTTTCCAACAATGGTACCGCGTAACTGGACTTACGCAACCATGCTGTTCGTTCGTCGGGCATCTTAACACTTTGGAGGAAAGAAAATCAAACACTTTTTTGCGGACTTTCCCTTTCGCCGCGCTCATCCTGCCCTGATGTCTCATCTTCCGGCGGCCTGGTAGATGATGGAGTTCAGGATCGCTGCCGCGATGGAGCTTCCGCCCTTTCTCCCCATGGCGACGATGGCCGGAATATTGTACTTTTTGCAGACTTCAAGGATCCTGTCCTTGCTCTCAAGCACGTTCACGAAGCCGACCGGAACACCCACGACCAGAGAAGGTCTCATCCCGCCTTCGATCAGGTCCGCAAGCTTAAGCAGGGCCGTCGGAGCATTGCCGGCGGCATAAATCCCGTCCGGGTAGGTCCCGGATGCCTTCGCCATGGACACTTCCGCCCGGGTAATGCCCAGGCTCTTCGCCTTCTCTGCCACTTCCGGGTCCGCCATATAGCAGACACAGGGGTTATGGTACTTCTCAAGACTTTTTTTGTGGACGCCGGAGAGAGCCATATTTGTGTCTGTGATAATCGCTTTCCCGGCCTGTACCGCCTCGATGCCCTTCTTTACGGCATCGCCTGTAAATACCAGGTTTTTTGCGTAGTCAAAGTCGGCGCTCGCGTGAATGGTTCTCAGGACCGTCTCCCGGTTTTCCTCCGCAGGGGCGATCCCCATGGATAAAAGCTCCTGCCCTATGATCTGCATGCTTCTTTTTTCGATGTCCATCGGCTTTCGGATGACCGGCATGTCTCTTCTCCTTTCGCTTTTGATGCGGCTTTCCGTCTCTGCTGTCTCCCTTATCCGGCGCTCACCCGGGCTGCTCTCCTCTCTTCCGCCGCCTTCACGAACCGCTCCGCCGCCCTTCTGAAACCCGGAAGGTACAGGTGCGGAAAGGCCGCGTAAAAGCTCTTTCCCGCATATCCTTCCTGCCAGACGGTTTCCTGCCCCGCCTTTTTGAAGGAAAATGCCTTCCCCCTGCTTTCCTCTTCCGTATCAAAATGGTGAAATGAATGGATCCGGACCGTCTCCCCTTTCCGAAACAGCAGGCTGTCCGCTTCTGCCGTCATTTCCGCATAGCCAAACCGGACAAGGCCGGCCGTTCTCCTAAGATGGCCCGGAAAGATCCCGGCCATGGGGAATTCATTTTCCCCCGCTTCTATGCTCCTGCAGAGGGCCATATATCCCCCGCATTCGGCGATCAGGGGAAGGCCGTCCTCATAGGCGCGGCGAATCGAAGAGAGCATGGACTTCTGCACAGATAGGTTCCCTGCGTAAAGCTCCGGATATCCTCCGGGAAGATAGAGAGCGTCCGCTTCCTCCGGGATCTCCTTATCGTGAAGCGGGCTGAAGAAAAAGATGTCTGCGCCAAGTTTCTTCAGCAGCTCCAGGTTTTCCTCATAGATAAAAGAGAAGGCTTCATCGCGGGCTACGGCGATGACAGGGCGTTTTTCCCCGGAGAGGCGACCGGAAATTTTCTCTGCATGGGTCCGTACAAATGAGCCTCCGCCCGCGACTGAAAGAAGCCTGTCCAGGTCGACCGTACTCTCTGCCTTGTCCGCAAGAATGCGGATCCTGCTGAGAAGATCCGGGATCTCATCCGAAAGGACCAGACCCAGATGTCTGGACGGAAGCCGGGCTTCCTGCATCTTCGGCAGAAAACCGGCGACCGGTATCCCCGTCTCCCTCTCGATGAGAGGAGCCGTCCTCTCATAGCGCTGTCTGCTGCACTCGTTCAGGAGCACGGCGCAGATCCCGCTGTTCTTCCTGCTTCTGAAAGCGGATTTCCCAAAGATCTCCTGCGCTCCCGGCAGCTGTCCCGGGTGCATATTTCCTTCTTCCCGCAGCATGGCCATGCCCTTCACAATGGCGGCCTCCGTCAGCGCCGTCCCTTTTTCGGTGATGACCAGTACAGCAGGCAGGTCAAGCAGGCAGGCGATCTCATAGGTGCTCGCCTTTTCACTGGTTCCTCCAAGGCCGTCATAATATCCCATGGCTCCTTCCACCAGGGCGATATCATGGTCCTCACAGGCACGCTCATACAGGATTCGGACCGTATCTTCGTCCGAAAGGTAAGAATCGAGGTTATGTGGTGCCTCCGAAGAGACGGTCCGGTGATACATGGGGTCGATATAGTCCGGACCGGTCTTGAAGGTGGCTGTCCGAAAGCCCTTCCTCTTCAGAAGCTCCAGAAGGACCATGGTGACCACGGTCTTGCCCGAGGAGGAAGAAGGAGCCGTCACCAGAAGGCCTGGTATCTTTCTCTCCTGCCCGCTCATGATGTCTCCGCCTTTCCGCCCGCCGGGTTGTCTGTCTTTCTCTTTATCTTTCTTCCTGCCATATCTTCTGCTGATCTTCCCGCCGGACCGCTCTGCTCCTCTGCCCGTTCATCTCCTTTTTCGGTCCGCTCTCTGCCGGGCCGGGACCCGGTCATGATAAAAACAGGATTTTCTGCCTTCATCAGGTGATATCTACCCATCGTCTTTGATCTGGCACAGAAGATCTGTACGACTTCATACTGTCTTCCCGACTTTTGAAAAAGGTCAGCAGCCCTGGCCATGGTCTCCACGGTGACTGCCGTCAGTGTCACCGGGGCTTTGGGCGATACGGCATCGACAGCATCGAGAATCTGCTCCAGGTACCCTCCGCTTCCCCCGATAAAAACATGGTCCGGCTTTGGCAGTCCCGTCAGGGCTCCTGGCGCGGATCCCTGCCGGACCTCGAGGTTCCAGCAGCAGAATTTCCTGCGGTTTTCCCGTATCAGCCTGACCCCTTCCGGATCTTTTTCGATTGCAAAGACCCTTCCATGCCTGTCGGTCAGGGCCAGCTGTACGCTCACCGACCCGGTTCCTGCCCCGATGTCCCATACGGTCGACCCGTCTGAGAGATCCATGGCTGACAGGATCGCTGCCCGCACATACTGCTTGGTCATGGGCACCCCTCCCCGGATAAAAAGCTCATCCTTAAGCCCGCCGGACCTTACCGGAAAGATTGGCGCCGCTTCGACAAGAAGGACCGCCATCTGGCTGAAATGCTGCTTTGCCAGTTCTTCGGCACTTCCCCATGTAACAGCCTCATCATCTGTAAAAAGCCGCTGTCCCACGGCCGCCTCCAGGTCTCCCAGCCCTGTCTCCGCAAACACGCTCAGAACATTCTCCGGGAAAACATCGCCGCCTGTCAGGAAAAATGTCTTTCTGCCGGACATTATTCCCTCCGTGACTTTCTGCCGGATCTGCTCATCATCCCTGACCGTTCCGTGAAGGGAGACGATCGTCCAGTCCGAATAGGAGGTGCGAAGCCTGGCCGCCAGCATTGCCATGCTGGAGATCCCCGGCAGGACCGTATACGGAATCCCCTCTTCTTCAAGCTTCCGGCCCAGAGGAAGGGCTCCCGAGAAAAATCCCGTATCTCCGGAGAGAAGGACCGCAACGGTACGATCTGCTGCAAATGAGCCGGTGTCCGCACCGCATGCTCCGCCGCCTCCATAAGTGCATGAACTGCTGTCCTCACCGGTGCGCGGACTGCCGTCCCCATCGGCATATATCTCCCGGATCGCGTCTGCGATCTCATCCGTCCTGACCATCTGCTTTTTACGGCCTCTGATGATGCCGTCAAGCCCCGCGAGCAGCCTGCCCGACCCGATTACCGGATCCGCGCTGCAGAGAATGTCCCGGGCCTGCTGTGAAAGCATGGAAGGCTCTCCGCTGCCGCATCCGATCAGAACAATCTGTAATCCCATATCCGTCACCTTACGCTTTCTTTCCAAGCATCTCCAGGATCCTGTCCATCGTGTATCCTTCTCTCCCCTCCGGCCTTCTGATCAGGACCAGGACGGTTCCGCAGTTTCGGCAGGCGTCCGCTTTCTGAGGGAATCCGCCGGCCCTTCCGCCATCTTTCGTGACCAGATAGCGGACCTGCTTCTCCCTGATCAGCAGTTCATTGAACTCTCTGGAGAAGGGTCCCTCCATGGCAATGATATTGGCCGGAGGGATGCCGGCAGAAAGTGCCTGCCTGAGGGATTCTTCAGACGGAATGATGCGGACGATCAGCCTTTCTGCCGGAATCACTGAAAAGGCCGGGAGAGACTTGACTCCGCATGTAAGCAGGATAGTGCCCTCCGCGTTTTTCAGATATTCTGCGGCCTGCTCTGCTCTTTCGCACACGATCGCCCCATCCGGGACCGGGCTTTTCTCTCTCTCCAGCCTCAGAAGTCTGACTCCTGCCCCCTTCGCCGCTTTCCGGATATTCTCGCCCGCATCGGCCGCGTAGGGATGGGTGGCATCGATGCAGAGGTCAAAACCGGAGATGACCCTTGTCATCTCCATCTCGTCCATCCGTCCCTGGAGGACCTGCACCCGGCTTTCCTCAAAGGCTGCCTGCCTGTCTCCGGCGGGCCCCCTTCTTTCCTGTACCGGCATGACGCCGCATTTGCTGTTTCCACATGCAGCCTCTGCTCCGGCGGGCTGCCCGCTTTCCTGCACCGCCTTGCCGAACTTTGTGGCAACGGAGACCGTCACCTCATGCCCCAGACTCCGCAGTCTGTATGATATCTCCCTGCCCTCCGTTGTTCCGGAGAAAATAAGGATCTTCATGCTTTCTCCCGGTCCTTTTTATATCCTCTGGGCGTGATCATCCGTTTTTTGTCCGTGTAGGAAGATGAAGAGCCGATGAAGACTGTCGTCTGCATGTCACACATTTCATAGGGAAGGCGGCCCAGTGTACTGATGACGGCTTCCTCCCCCTCCCTTCCTATATGGCGGGCAAGCGCACACACGCGGTCTTCCGGAAGCCCGGCGTCCATCAGGATCCCGGCCGCCTTCTTCAGGGTATCCGGTCTTCCGTGGGAAGATGGATTGTAGAGAACGATGGTCATGTCCGAGAGGGCAGCAGCCTTCAGCCGCTTTTCGATCAGCTCCCATGGCGTCAGCCTGTCTGAAAGTGAGATCACGGAAAAATCGTGGGACAAAGGAGCTCCCGCCAGAGCTGCTCCCGATGAAGCCGCCGTGACGCCCGGAATGATCCGGATGCACACCTTTGGGTATTCCGGAGCCAGCTCCAGGACCGGAGAGGCCATGCCGTAGATTCCCGCGTCACCTGAACAGATCAGGGCAGTGGAGGTGCCCTCATCCGCCCTTCCCAGGGCATAACGGCAGCGCTCGATCTCCCGGGTCATGCCGGTGGAATAAAACTCTGAAGCGGCAATCTGCTCATCATCCTCAAACTCCCGCCTGATGATCTCCACATAGCGGTCATAGCCTACGATCAGGTCTGCCTGCCGAAGCGCCTCTGCGGCCCGAAGAGTCATATCCTCTCTGCCGCCCGGCCCAATGCCTACTACATAAAGTATTCTCATGAAGATGCCTCCTGCTCATGTGGGTCAGGAATCTCCGTCCCTGTCCGGTATCCGGTCGAAAAGCGCCCGTCATACAGACAGCTTCTCTGGTCGCTTCCCTCAAGAAAGCTGCCTACAATCAGAAGGGCGGTCCTGGAGATACCATTCTTTTCAGCCGCCTGGTGCAGGCTGCCCACCGTGCAGGGAACCACCTTTTCGTCCGGCCAGGAAGCCTTGTACATGATCATGGCGGGTGTGTCCGGACTATATCCGCCCCGGATCAGATCCTTGCTGACCTCCCGGGTCATTCCCGCTGACAGGAAGATGACCATGGAAGTCCCATGGGCGGCCATGGAGGTGATGCTCTCCCTCTCCGGGACCGGAGTGCGTCCCGCGGCTCTGGTGATGATGACGGACTGGGACTTTCCCGGGACCGTATACTCCATGTCCATGACCGCTGCCGCCGCGCAGAAGCTGGATACCCCGGGGACTGTTTCGTACCTGATCCCAAGCTTTTGAAGGCGGTCTGTCTGCTCGGCTATGGCGGAATAAAGGGAGGTATCCCCTGTCTGAAGACGAACTGTAAGACCCGGCTCTGTCTCTTTTATGGCACTTATGATCTCCTCCAGGTTCATGTGGGAGCTGTCAAGGATTCTCGCTCCTTTTTTGCAGAAGTCAAGAAGGACCGGATTCACAAGACTGCCGGCGTAGATGACCGTATCCGCCTGCTGCAGCAGTTTTTTCCCTTTGATTGTCAGAAGGTCCGGATCTCCCGGACCTGCCCCTACGAAGTAAACCATACGCTTTCTCCCATTTTCCGTACAAGACTCTGCTGCCTGCCTCAGTCTGTATCAGGCACGCGGCACCCGAACTTAGACAGCAGCCTCCCTCCTGTCTCCGTGACACCGAACATCCGTCCCTTTCCATAGAAAAGGAGCGCCCCGGCCTGCATTTTTCCGCCCGTCCTTTTATCGAGATTTCTCTGAATCTGGCAGAGGATCCGTTCTTTCGTCTCCCGAAGGATGGAATACTCCTCAAGCACGCTGATGCAGGCATCGGTCGTAGCGCAGTCCCACAGCTTCTCCAGACACGGATACGGAGCCCCGGCCATGGCTGCGCAGGCGACGAAGATCTCCCGCCTTCCGTCCGCACATCCGGAATGCGTATTCATGATGGAGGCTTCCAGCTTCACCAGTTTGCCGACATGACCGGCGAGAAGCACCTGGGAAAATCCTTCCTCCCCCGCTATATCCAGAGCCTCGCCGACAAAGTTGGACATGATCGCGACCGGAACACCCGAAGAGGTCAGGCCGGCGGACTTCACAAAATCCGTCCCGTACTTACCCGGCACCAGGATCAGGCGGTCGTGGCCCAAGGCGGCTTTCTGCCGGATATCCACGCGGATGGTATCGACCAGAGCCTGCCGGGACATGGGCTCGACGATGCCGCCCGTACCCAGGATGGATATGCCGCCGGTGATTCCCAGCATGCCATTCATGGTATTCTCCGCCCGCTTCTGTCCGTCCTGTGCTTCTATGATTACAGAAAATCCTCCCGTGTAGTACTCTCTTTTTGCCGCTTCCCTCAACACATCCCGGATCATTTTTCTCGGGACTCTATTGATGGCCGCCGCTCCCACCGGCTGGTCGAGACCCGGTTTCGTCACTCTTCCGATGCCCTCGCCGCCGTCGATCAGGATCCCCGGCTTTTGCGTAAGACGGACATGGGCGGTAATGCGGATTCCGTCCGTCACATCCGCATCGTCTCCGGCCATCTTCCGGACCGTGCATTCCGCTTCCCCATCCGAAAGGGTCCTGCACCCTTCATGCCGGACGCTGACCCTGATCCCCGCCGGCGTCAGGACAGACAGTTCATCAGAGCAGATTCCGCTCAGAAGAAGGATTGCTGCTCCCTGGGCGGCCAGAGCGGCGGCCGTCCCGGTTGTAAAGCCCTTCTTCATTCCCTTCCTCGCAGACGCGTTGATTTCCTGAAGGTCCCTCAGGCCTGGGGCTGACGCAGGGTCTCCCGGATCTGGCGGAGTGTCTGTGCCCTGGCCTTCCGAAGAATCTGCCCCGGTGTCTGCAGCAGAGCCTGCCTTTTGAGCTTCCGCAGAGTCTGCCTTTTGAGTTTCCGCGGAATCTGCCTTCGGGGCTTCCGCGGGATCTTCCTTTGGGGCTTCCGCGGGATCTTCCTTTGGGGCTTCCGCGGGATCTGCCTTCGGGGCTTCCGCGGGATCTTCCTTCGGGGCTTTCTCCGGTCCTGCCCCGTCCTTCCCCCAGAAGCTTTCCATAAGTCCGGCACTGATCTGATACAGCTCAGCCAGCCTCCTGGGGCTGACAATCTCCTGCGGTCTGCCTTCCGCGTATTTTCTCCCATCCTTCAGCATAAGAAGAGTATCCGAAAACCTTTCGGCCAGGCGGACGTCATGAAGGGACATGACCACGGTCAGCCTTCTTTTCTTATCCGAGGCAAGTCTTCTGAGAAGCTCCATCAGCTCAAGCTGATAGCGTAGGTCCAGAAAGGTCGCCGGTTCGTCGAGCAGCAGGATCTCCGGCTGCTGGGCGATTGCCCGCGCCAGGAGGACCCGCTGTTTCTGTCCGTCGGACAGTTCGCCGAAATACCGTTCTTTCAGGTCAAGGCAGTCTGTCTCTGCCATAGCCTCCCTTACGACCGTGCGGTCTTTTTCCGAAAGGCCGCCCAGAAAGCCGATGTAGGGATAACGTCCCTGGGCAGCCACATCAAAGCAAGTCTCCGGCTCTTTTTTCACGCGCTCTGTAAAAAGCACCGCAATCTTCCGGGCCCTTTCCCTGCCGGAAAGGGTAAAAAGATCTCTGCCGTCCACCTTCACCATGCCGCCGGAAGGCCGGACCAGACCCGCCAGAGTGCGGAGCAGGGTTGATTTTCCGGCTCCGTTCGGTCCCGCGACCGTAAGTACACATCCCGCATCCACACTGAAGCTGAGATCATGCAGTACAGGCAATCCCCCGTATCCTGCCCGCAGATCTGTTACCGAGATCCGAGTATCCGCACCCACATCAAGTCCTCCTCTTTTTATGCGGCACTTCCTTCTTCCCGCTTTCTTTCACGCCTCTGTTCCGACTGTTCTCCTGAACAGTTCTTTATCCTGCCCGGTTCCGCACCAGCATGATCAGTACGACCGGGACTCCCGCAAATGCGGTCACGGTCGACAGGGAAAGTTCATCCGGCGCGATCACCGTCCTCGACAGCAGGTCGGCCCCCATCGTATACAAAGCTCCAGTCAGGAATAGAGCCGGGACCATGACGACCGGTCTGTGGTCTTTCAGCATGCCCCTGACCAGGAAGGGAGTCGCGATTCCCACAAATGAGACAGGCCCCGCAAAGGCTGTCACCGTTCCTGCCAGCACGCTGGATTGAGTGATCAACACGAGCTGAAGGCCCCTTACGCTGACTCCCACGCTGCGGGCATACTCTTCCCCGCTCATGTAAGCCCAGAGGGGCTTGGAGCAAAGAAAGACGCAGATAGCAGATACCGCAATGATCACAGACGAAATCAAAGCTTCGCTGCCCGATGCCCCGGAGAAGGATCCCTGGGACCAGCCATGCATACTGATGACGGATGAATCACCCGACAGGTTGATCACGAAATCCGTGACGGCGCTGCAGATGTAGCTGACCATGATCCCTGCCACCAGAAGGACGGACATGCGGCGGATCTTCAGGGAAAAGAGAAGGATGACTCCGGTCGAGAGGAAGGCTCCGAGAAAGGATACCGTCACCATCTCCGCCGAGGACAGCATTCCTCCGCGGATGACCGTGACCACCATAGCCATCGCCACCGCCATCCTTGCTCCCGATGAGATGCCGAGTACATAGGGTCCGGCGATCGGATTGCGGAAGAAGGTCTGAAGCAGATAACCCGAAAGGGCCAGCGCTCCGCCCGAGACCAGGGCCAGGATGGCCCGCGGCGCCCGGATCATGGTGACGATTGTCAGAGTGTCCGGGTCCCCGTGCCCGGCCAGGGCCTGCAGAGCTTTTTGCCAGGAGATTTTCCCGGTTCCCATACTCACCGAAAGAAAGAAGAAAAGAAGGGTGCCGGTCATCAGGACGGCATAGACCAGGATCGTCCTGATGCCTCTTCCGGTTCTTCTTTCTTTCATCATATTCCTCCTCCGGGCACTGCCCGTCACTCTGCCTTGCTGATGTATTCCATGTCTCCGCTCCCCGTCAGCATCGTATGAAAGTCACGGATGATGCTGCCCGTCTTATCGGAATTCTGGTACATGGATGTTCTTGTGATATAGACATTGCCTTCCCTGACGGCTTTGAATTTCCCGAAAAGCGGGTTGATGTCCAGAAGGTCCTGCAGGGAAGAGACCGGATTGATCGTTGCGTCGTATATGAGATAGTCCGCATCCCCCGCCTTTGTCAGAAATGACTCCATATCCATCCGGACCTGGGAGGCAAGCCCTGTACTCTCATCATCCAGTCCCTCCGGGACATAGGTTCCTCCGGCGCACTGAATCATCTTCGGGACCGACGAGACGGACTTGGGGCAGACGATCTGCCCCTGGGAATTGACATAAAAGTATGCGGTGGTCTTCCCTGTCTCAGGCAGATCTTTCAGAGCCAGGACCATGTCCGCCTGCTCATCGAAGGCAAATTCCGCCTCCTCCCTCTTTCCGGTGAGTACACCGTATGGGATGACCCACTCCGTCCTTCCCAGAGGCTCGCTTTCCTCCGAAGAGCGGTCCAGAAAGACCGGGATGCCGAGCGTGGTCAGTTTCTCCATGACCTCCGGCTTGTGGAGGATCATCAGGTTTTCGATTGCCAGATCGCATCCCCCCGTCAGAAGAAGTTCATAATCCGGAGCGGAGTACTTGCCGGCATAGACCATGCTGCCGTGTTTCATAGCCTCCGCCGCAGAAGCAATCTCCCAGTCATCCATGTCCACTCCGGAGAAGGCAACGCAGTCCACAGCCCCGATGGAGTCAAACCTGCACATACCCGCTGAGTTCGCAAGATAGACGCTTTTGACCGGCTGGCGGGCCAGGGTCACTCCGTCCGGCAGATCATCCGGGACATTCGCCCCTTCCGGGACCACCAGGTAGCCGGTGCCGTCTTTGACGCTGATCATGGAGCATCCGCCGGTATAGTCGGTTATGGAAAAACCCGTAGCATAGGACGGGGTATATGAGCCTGTGATCTCAAGCCCCGGTATATTCCGGTCCATCTTCCCGGAGCCTGAAGCCTTCCAGTCCGCTTCCTCTGCGGCTCCTGCTGCGCACACAAGGGCAAGCGCCAGAACAAATCCGGCGCCTGCCCCTTTTCCCAACCTGCTTACCATGCCAGCCTTTACGGATCTTTCTCCCGGCCTTCCCGCGTCATTCCACGTTGACCTTTTTCTCATCCCTTATTCTTCCTTACTTTTCTTCCTTCAGCGTAGAAGAGTCGAAATTCAGCGTATAGTCGATTTCATGCGGCTTGCTCATAGCCGTGGTGTCCGCGGTAATGGCGACCTTTTGGTCGAATCCGGAGATGGGCACTTCAAAGACCGAATAGCCGCTTGTCGTGTCGGCTTCATAGCGCTTTCCTTCCACGATGGCATAATCGTAATAGGCGCTTGAAAACTGAACCTGTGCATACAGCTTCCCATCCGAAACGATGATGGTCGCGGGAGACGCCACGGAAGCTCTTCCGGATCCACCCGAAAGCGTTACTTCTGCCGTATAGGTCCCGTCCTCCAGGGAATCGGCAGATGCCGCGGAACCTGCTCCTTCTACGGTATCCGCCCCGGAATCGGAAACGGAGGTGGCAGTGTCCG
>Ga0326514_10001323_pt1 | contig 16159 bp, 15 predicted proteins | sample 3_2548_0518_D_FD_203653 | JGI IMG/M metagenome (GOLD analysis project Ga0326514, IMG submission 203653) | Bovine rumen microbial communities from UC Davis, California, United States - 3_2548_0518 | ecosystem: Host-associated > Mammals > Digestive system > Stomach > Rumen | place: USA...
GGCCCGAATACCGCCGACTGCGCCCCATCATCAATGCCATTGGCGACAACCTGCCCATCATCGCCCTGACTGCCACAGCCACGGTGAAGGTGCAGAACGACATCATGAAGAACCTCGAAATCATGGACGCGAAGGTCTTCAAGTCGTCTTTCGATCGCCCTAACCTGTACTATGAAGTACGCCCGAAAACCAAGGATGTCATCAAGGACATCATCAAATACATCAAGCAAAACCCGAACAAGTCGGGCATCGTGTACTGCCTCAGCCGCAAGAAAGTGGAGGAATTGGCCGAGACCCTTGCCGTCAACGGCATCAAGGCGTTGCCTTACCATGCCGGATTGGACAGCCAGACTCGCAAGGAAAATCAAGACAAGTTCCTGATGGAGGAGGTTGACGTCATCGTGGCAACCATCGCCTTCGGCATGGGCATCGACAAGCCCGACGTGCGCTTCGTCATCCACCACGACATCCCCAAGAGCCTCGAAGGTTACTATCAGGAAACGGGGCGTGCCGGTCGCGACGGCGGCGAGGGCAACTGCATCGCGTTCTACGACTATGAGGACATCCACAAGTTGGAGAAGTTCAACAAGGGCAAGAATGTGGCCGAACAGGAAATTGCCCGCGAGTTGTTGAATGAAACTGTAACCTACGCTGAATCAGCCGTTTGTCGCCATAGATTATTGTTGCACTATTTTGGCGAAGAATATAATAAGGAGAACTGCGGCTCGTGCGACAACTGCCGCTTCCCCAAGGAGAAATTCGACGGCAAGGAAGACCTGAAACTCGTGCTTGAAGCCGTGGAAGACACCAAGCAACTCTTCAAGACCAAGCACATCGCTGAACTATTGGCCGGCAAACTCACCGGCGACATCAAGGCGGCCAAGCAGGAGAACAACGAGTTTTTCGGTGCCGGCGACGAGCACAACGAGAAATATTGGACGGCGGTCATACGTCAGGCGTTGGTTCACAAACTGTTATCGAAGGACATCGAGAACTACGGCATCCTGAAAATCACCAAAGACGGCAAGAACTTCATAAAGAAGCCTTATACCATCATGCTCGTCAAGGACCACGACTACGAAAACTCCGACGACGACGACCCGGAGACCCTTGCTGCAATGGGTTCCAACAAGGACGGAGGCGCCGACAAGACCCTGTTCGCCCTGCTGAAAGACCTGCGCAAGACCATCGCCAAGCAAAACGGGCTGCCACCTTTCGTCATCTTCCAAGACCCGTCGCTCGAGGACATGGCCATCCAATACCCCATCACAAAGGAGGAAATGACCCAGATTGCTGGCGTGGGTTCGGGCAAGGCCGAAAAATTTGGCGAGCCGTTCATCAAACTCATCAAGGAATATGTGGAGGAGAACGAAATCACCCGCCCGAATGACATGGTGGTGAAGTCGGTGGTGAACAACTCCGCGCTGAAAATCGGCATCATCCAGAACATCGACAAGAAAATCCCGTTGGACGACATCGCCTACGGCAAAGGCTTGAGTTTCGATGAGTTGCTGTCAGAAATCGAGAGCATTGTTTCCTCTGGCACCCATTTGGACATCAATTATTTCATCGAGGATTTCGTTGACATCTACCATCAGGAAGACATTTTGGAGTATTTCCACGAGGCCGAATCGGACGACATCCAAACCGCCTTGCGCGAACTTGGCGAGGACGAATACGAAGAGGAGGAAGTCCGTCTGATGCGCATCAAGTTCCTCTCCGATGTGGGCAATTGATTCAGAATGAAGCATTTCGTTTTCATAGTTTTTGTTTTGCTCTTGTTTTCGGCTTGCGGAAACAAGAGCAAAACATTTGTGCCTGACCGTTTGCTCACCGAACAGGAAATGATTGACCTGATGACCGATGTTCAAATCATCGAGGCAGACATCAACTACCAAAAAACTCAGGAGCGCGAACACAAAGATTCCATCCCAAACAAGCCCATCGACCCTGTCAAATTGTCGAGGTTGTATTACGACCAACTCTTTGAGCATTATGGGATTACGGACAGCATTTTCAAGCAAAACATCAAGTATTACTCCGAGCGGCCTGATGTGCTGGAAAAGATAATGGACTCGGTGGTGCAGCGACTGACGAAGGAAAAGACAGAGTGATTTCTTTCAAGCAGAAACAGTTTTTTTGCACGCAGAAATCGCAGAATCCGCAAAACCTATCGGATGCTTTTTTGGCTTGCTTCACGCTTCACAAAATTCTGCACATTCTGCGTGAGGCAATTTATTTCTTCAACTCCGCCGCAATCAAATCATTCAGTTTCCGAGCAGCATCAATCAACATGCTCTCGTCCGTCGGTACGGGCACGGGGTTGGTGTTCAAGCGGCTCAAGGTTTCCGCCGAACAGGCTTCGCGGTCGCCCTTGATGGTGGTGTAGTCGTTCTTGAAGGTGGATTTCACCTCGAAAGGGACTGTCGCATTCTCAAATGTACGGTAACCATCACAATCTATGTATTTTATCGTTCCTGAAACCGTCACGCTCTTGTTCTGTGAATGGTCAGTTACTTCTACGGTCTTTCCGTCATTATTTTCCTTAAAAGCAACTTCATCAAGACGGTTAGGGGTAATTTGAATGTCATTTACAACAACGAGCATTTGAGCATCACCCTTTCTTGGTTTCTTCCACTTTGAGGAACAAACCACATTTTCAGGAATCTCACCTTCGTCGAATGCCATAACGGCATCGACAAACCCCTCCAACAAAGAACGTTCATCCTTACCCACAACAACAATTTCTACATGGTCACACGAAAGCAGGAGTTTTTTCTTTTGCAATAAAGGCAGATTACTATTCTCCTTATTGGTAAGTCTCAACTGCTTGACATATTTCTCCGCCTCTTCTGCATCCACTTTCGATCCTGTACTCAACAATTGATTCGCCTTCGCCACCAAGAAAGCCTCAGCATGATTACGGGCAACGGTCATATCCTCGTCAAGGTCGAGTTTCACATAGTTCATGCCCTTTTTCACCTTGGTCGGGAAGCATTTCAGGGCATCGTTGCGGCCTTTCATGCTGCAATAGCGCTGGTATATCTCGGGCCATACATCGGGCTGGCCGGTGGCTTTCAAGGCTTGGATGCGCTCGTGGTCGGCTTGGTTGGCCTTGTGGTACGAAGCAGCCACATAATTGATGTCTTTGTCGTTCATCTTGCCTTTGCACACTTCGGGCGCAACGCGCTGAATCACTTGGTCATACTGTTGGGCTTCATAGAGTTTCTTGGTCGTGTCGCAGGCGGTGAGCATCGCGCCGAGCAGCAAAACGGGAATCAGTCTGAGGTATTTCATGGCATTTTCATTTGAAATAAAACGGAATAAAAACCGCAAAATCCGCTCCAAAATTGTGCGATTGGGCAAAAAACTTTACTTTTGTGCCATCAAATCTTCATTTCATGGAAAAAATCAAGCAACTGCAACAGGATTTCGCCGATTTCATGGCGCAACGCGACTTCAACGGTCAGCCGACCGAGTTATACGAACCCATTGCCTACACCATCTTGCAAAGCGGCAAACGCCTCCGCCCCATGCTCTGCCTCTTGGCCAACGAGATGTTTGGCGGCGACGAGCAGCAAGCCCTTTGGCCCGCCTTGGCATTGGAGACCTTCCACAACTTCACCCTCATCCACGACGACATCATGGACAAGGCTCCCATGCGCCGTGGCATGCCGACTGTTTACCAAAAATGGAACTCCGACATTGCCATCCTCTCGGGCGACGCTATGTTGGCGATGGCTTTCCAGTTTGCGCTGAAGCCACAAAAGGGTGCCGAACTTGCGCAACAATTGGGCCGTGTGGCCATCGAGATTTGCGAAGGTCAGCAAATGGACCTCAATTTCGAGACCCAAAAAGAGGTCGGTATTGAGGATTATTTGGAGATGATCCGGCTGAAAACGGCGGTGCTTTTGGCCACGGCCTTACAGATGGGGGCCACCGTTGCAGGCGCAAAAGAGGCTGACATTCAGCATCTTTACAATTTCGGCATCAATATCGGGATGAGCTTCCAATTGCAAGACGACATCCTCGACCTTTACAGCGACGTGGCCACTTTCGGCAAGCGTCATGGCGGCGACATTGCCGACAACAAGAAGACCTACCTTTACCTGAAGGCCCTTGAATTGGCTTCAGATAAAGACCGCAAACGCCTCGAACACCTTTTCACCCTCCGAATGGACCACGACGAGGAAGAAAAGATTGAAGAAGTGCAGGCCATTTACGACCGTTTGAAAGTGAAAGAAGCCTCAGAACAGGTCATGCTCGACTACGACCGCAAGGCCTTGGCCGAACTTGAAGCCATCGACTTGCCCGAGGAGCGCAAAATCCACCTGAAAACCTACGCCGAACTGCTTTCGGGGCGGAAAAAATAGGTTTTGTCGCCACACAAAAACCAAGGAGGCCTCCCGATGGGGAAGTCTCCTTGTTCATTGTTATTCAAGCGTTTGCAAGTTATTTGTCCGTAGCGGTCTCTTTTGCTTCCGACTTCTTGCTCTTCTTGATTTCAGGTTTCTTGCCGTCGCATTTCTTGTCGCCATGCTTGCAATCCTTCTTGCAGTCGGCCTTCACTTGCTTTTCGCTGCCTGACACTTTCTTGTCGGCGCAGCAGTCGGCCTTCTTTTGGTCAGCGGCAACTTTCTTGCCTTCGCAGCAGTTGTCGGCCTTTTTCTTGTCAGCGCAGGCTTTCTTGTCGGCGCAACAGTCGTCTTTCTTCTGTTTTACAGGCTCTTGCGCTACGGTGGTAGCAGCAGGTTGTTTCTCCGACTTCACAACCGTAGTTTCAGCCTTCTTGGATTTCACTTCAGCGTTTTGAGCATTGACGTCCTGAATGCTCATGGCACCGATGGCAAACATGGCCAAGGCACCGAATAAGATGGATTTCTTCATGTTGTAATAGATTTAGTGATGAATTACGGGCAAATTCTTATCAAAAACCGTTCCAAAAATTACGGAAGAAACAGGCAACTGTCGCCGTAACTCAAAAAACGGAAATTGTGGTCCAAGGCGAAGCGGTAACAATCTTTCCAACGCTCGCCGATGAGCGCCGAAACCAACAGCAAAAGAGTGCTTTTCGGCTGGTGGAAATTAGTGATTAACCCCGTGATAATGCGCATTTTGTACGAAGGCGCAATCATCAAAGCGGTGCTAGCTTCCAAGCGGGTCAGGTTGTGTTTGTCCAAATAGTTCAAGACCTGTTGCAAGGCTTCAGTTGCTGAAAGTGGCTCGTGGTCTTCGTAGGGGAACCACTGCTCGACATGCAACGGAAGCAAATCCAGACCTTGCTCCTTCAGCATCACGCCTATCCAATACAGGCTTTCCAAAGTGCGCGTGCTGGTCGTCCCAACTGGGATGATGGGTTTCCTAAAATGCTCAATCAAATTCTGAATCAACGACTTACGAACAATAACAGTTTCAGAGTGCATGGCGTGTTCGCCGATGGTCTCGGTTGAAACCGGCTTGAAAGTCCCCGCTCCCACATGCAGCGTCACTTCATCGAAAGCAAAGCCTTGCTCGCGCAAGGACGCGATGAGAGGCTGGGTGAAATGCAAACCCGCCGTGGGTGCAGCCACTGAGCCGTCGTAGCGGGCAAAGACGGTCTGGTAACGGTCGCGGTCGTCAGGCTCGGCATCGCGATGGAGGTAAGGCGGCAAAGGAATCTCGCCCGCAGCCTCAAGCACCGAGGCAAACGACAGGTTTTCAGGCATCCACGAAAACTCGATTTCGGCGTATTGGTCGTTTTGGGAGATTCGCTCCGCACTCAAAACCACCTTTTGCTCTCCAACAGTCAACTCCATCGAAAGTTTCCCCTCCTTCCAGCGTTTTGCATTGCCTATCAAGCACTTCCAGCGCACAGGCGAAACCGCACTGAAGGCTACTTGATAGTCCTTTTCGGGTTCCAAGCAGAAAATCTCAATGCGCGAACCAGTCACCTTATGGAATTGCAGTCGCGCCCGAATGACTTTGGTTTCGTTGAAGACCAGCAAGGCCTCTTTCGGCAAAAAATCACCGATATGCTTGAATTGGGATTCCTGTATCTCGTTGTATTTCAACACTAAAAGTTTCGAGGCATCGCGCTCGGGCAAAGGATATTTGGCGATGCGCTCGTCGGGCAAGGGATAGTCGTAGGCTTCGATGGAAATGTCTTTAACTGCGTTCATTGTCGAAAATTTGTGCAAAAGTACAGTTTTTGGGATTGCCTAACGCAAGAAATAGATTTTTGAACGATTTCTCGCGAAGCGATACCAAAAAAAGAACTACTTTTGCCCCATCAATCAACCATGAGATTCCTGCTCAAAATAGAACTCACCCGCAGTTTTTTGCTGAAATTCCTGAAATTCGGCGTGGTAGGCTTTTCCGGAGTTTTCGTCAACTTCGGTGTCACCTACATTTGCAAGGAATGGCTGAAATGGAACAAATACCTGAGCAACATCTTGGGCTTCGTTTTTGCGGCCACCACCAACTACCTCCTCAACCGCATTTGGACCTTTGAAAGCAGCAACCCGCAAATCGGGATGGAGTACGCGAAATATTTCGGCATCGCCATTGTAGGTTTAGGCATCGACACGCTGACGGTCTACCTCCTCAACGGCAAACTGAAATGGAACTTCTACCTTAGCAAAGTCTTTGCCGTGGGCGCGTCCACGCTGTGGAATTTCTTCGGGAATTTACTGTTTACTTTTGCCTAAATCCATAGGGTTCAAATACAGAATTGCGGTATAATTTTGAGTTTATTCCGCTACGAACACCCAAAAACAAGGTTTCGTAGCGGAATAAACGCGATTTTATTCAATATTTTTGAGTTTTTTGGTACATGTTCCAAATGCTTTTTATACTTTTGCAGCGAGATTACGAAAACAAAACACCATGTGTACCATCATTGGCAGAAAACAGGAAATCGCTGAACTGAACCGCTACTACGGCAGCGGAAGAGCCGAATTTATCGCCATATATGGCCGCCGCCGTGTGGGTAAAACATTCCTAATCAACGAAGTGCTTGGCGACTATATGACTTTTCACCACACGGGACTTTCGCCTTACGACCGCAAACGGAAAGTGACCCTGAAAGATCAACTGCAAAACTTCCATTTCTCGTTGATTCGCCACGGGATGGAAAACGGCAATCCTCCCAAAAGTTGGATGGAAGCCTTTTTCATGCTCGAACAACTACTGGAACGGCAGGACAACGGTTTGCGACAAGTGGTTTTCATCGACGAACTGCCTTGGATGGACACAGCAAGGTCGGGATTCCTGACAGCACTCGAGGCTTTCTGGAACGGATGGGGCAACACGCGCCACAACCTTTGCTTCGTGGTTTGTGGCTCGGCAACTTCGTGGATTCTCGACAACCTCATCAACAACAAAGGAGGGCTGTATGGCCGACTGACTGGCGAAATCAAACTGTCGCCCTTCACCTTGCGCGAATGTGAGGAATTTTTCAAAAGCCGACAAATCAAGATGTCGCGATACAATGTCATACAGGCCTACATGATTTTGGGAGGCATCCCCTTCTATCTCAACTATTTCAATCCATCATTCAGCCTCGCACAGAACATTGACACGCTCTTCTTCAACCCGAAGGCCAAACTCGGAGATGAGTTCGATAGGCTTTTCAATTCCGTATTCGACAACGCCGAAGGTTGCATGAAAATCATGCGGAAGTTAGGGCAACGCCATGCCGGATTCACACGCAACGAGATTGCATCGCAAACGGGCATCAATCCCAATGGCGATTTCTCGCAAATGCTTAAGGCTTTGGTGGCCAGCGACTTCGTAACCAAATATATTCCTTTCGACACCAGCAAACGAGAGGAACACTATAAAATCTCCGACTGCTTTTGTTGGTTTTGGCTCCATTTCAAGGAAAAAATGCAGATTACGGAAACTGAGTATTGGCAACATCATTTGAAAGAACCTGAAATCGGCAGTTGGCGGGGCATTGCTTTCGAGGAGGTTTGTATGCAACACATCCGACAAATCAAGAGTGCATTGCAGATTGCTGGCGTGGCTTCGAGAGAGTCGGCGCTGATTGTCAAAGGCGACAAAGACAACGAAGGGATGCAAATCGACCTGCTGATTGACCGTGCAGACGATGTGGTGAATGTGTGTGAAATGAAATTCAGTAAAGCCGCTTTTGCCGTGACCAATGCTTACGCCAAGAAACTCGTCCAACGATTGCACGACCTCGAAACACTACATCCCAAAAAAACCTTCCACCTGACGCTGATAAGTGTCAACTCCATGCAACGCAACGAGTATTCCGACATCTTCACCTCCGCAGTCGTGGCCGAAGACTTATTCGCCTAATAAAGAACCTATTCCCCTATCACAAAAACTTCTCCAAAAAGACGAACGGCATGAGTGACTCGATGCCGTCGAAGACCATGACGGGGCCGGTGTCGCCTTGGCAAAGCACGCGCAAGGGCCGCTTCGAGAAATGCTCCACCTCCACCATCACCTGACGGCAAGCACCGCAAGGGGCGACAGGCTCGCTGATGGCTTTCGTGGACGACCAAGCCGTTATCGCCAACGCCTCAAAAGGCACACCCGGAAATTGCGCCATCGCACTAAACATGGCCACACGCTCGGCACAAAGCCCGCTGGGATAGGCCGCATTCTCGACATTGTTACCCACCACAATCTCGCCATTGGCCAAACGCACCGCCGCACCCACATGGAATTTGGAATAAGGGGCGTAGGCATTTCGCGCCGCCTCGTGCGCATGACGCATCAATTCGGCATCCATTTCCGGAAGTTCCTCCATCGAATCGTACACCTCGTAGGGGCAAACAAACTGTTCTTTCCTCATAGTGTTTCGTTTAATTGCCGCAAAGATAGCGATTTTCCCGTTACTTCCAAAGTTTTCGGAAAAACCTACTCGGTTTTCGGCGCGGCAAACAGCAAAAACGCTTCAAAAAACGCGAACAGCGACGCGCCCGCTTGGGTTTCCAAAGTGTCTTCGGGAAACATTGAGAGGAGCATGATGCAGAGGAAAACCAAATATAAATAGGTGTGATTTCGTCGCGAGGAAAGCCAAGGAAACAACAACACAAACAGAAAGAACGCCAAACCCACCAAACCAAAAGCGACAGCGATGGCAAGATACTGATTGTGAGCGCGAAATCGAAATTCCTCCTTCAGCGGCGACTGTATCTCATCATACGCCTGACTGAACGCCTGCGGCACATCACCCGTGCCCACCCCAAACCACGGATGCTGCCCGATGATATGAAATGATGCCCGCGTGAACTCAATCCGTTGGGCAAGGGAACCTCCGTTGGGATTGTTGAAACGGCGGTAAAGGTTGTACTCAAACAAAGTCGAGGAAAGGCGGGCTTGGAGGCCGGGATGCTTCCAATTGTTGAAGTTGGCCACGCCCTGCTCGATGTTGCGGATGTCCTCGTCGGTCAGAGCCATAACGCCTTGGGCATCTTTGCGTAAGTCCTTGGAAGTGAGGTAACGCGCCAAGGTCGCCTCAAGGTTTTCGCCGTTGGTGGTCGTGCCCTCGAAAGACAAATTGCTGCGTTCAGACCAAGCCTCTTGCATCTCCTTTTTGCAATAATACAGCCCCACAAATTTCCCGTCCTCCACGGGATTGTAAATCGTGTCGTGCCAATAGTCGTTGCCTTGAGCGGTCTTTTGTTCCAAAGTGCTGAAATCCACCGATTCAACCTTCAGCAAAGGCTTGATTTGGCGTTTCAAAACGACCGATGCGACCAGCAAAACCGCCAAAGCGGAAACCCCGACAGCAATGCGCCATCCCCTACCCTTTTTCCAGCGCAAAAAAGCGTAAACGACTGAAATAACGACAACTGCCGCCAAAATCACATAACCTGACAGCGACTCGAAAATGTAGATTTGATAGACGAACCAAAGCAACAAAAAGCATTGCAGGAAACGATTTAAGCACTTCAGGACGGGCGTTTCGACAGGCTCAACGGCCCTTCGACTCTTGACGAGGTAATAGCCAATGATGGCCATGCAAAAGACGATATTGAGGCAAAAGCGGATATGGCTGATGAAATGCGAAATCTCCCTAACATCCTCATAATCATGCTTCAAGTAGGTTGAAAAACTAAACAACGTGGCCACAAACACCGACAGCACATAGACAAGCATAACCAAATCGAAACGCTTTCGGTCGAGGGGGGGCATACTTGAAAGGACGAAAGGCATGACCAAAATCGGCAACTTGACGCGAAGATCCTTCATTGCATACTGGAAATCAGCGGTATAGAGCAAGCCAACGAGGTGCATGAGGAAAAAAGCGACGAGGAGGACGGCGGCTTTGTTGTTGCAAAAACGGGAGAACTTGTCTTTGAATCCCCCCTGCCCTCCTTTCAAAGGGGGAAGGGATGCGTCTACAAGCCAAACCAAAACCAGCCAAAACTGCGACATGCCCATCAGGAAGGGCGAGAGGGTGAGGCCGGCCGCCACCATCAGCAAACCCAAGAGGTAGGCTTGATTCAGGTAGGGTCGTATGGAAGCCTGCGAGGTCATCACTTGCCGCTCAGGATGGTGTGGTATTCGTCCTTGCCGTTGGTATTGAGCAGGATTTCAAAAGCACGTTCAAGGTCGGGGTCGTCTTTCAGGGAGGCAACGATGCGACCTTTTTGGAAATAATAACGGCCAACAATCTCAGAGCGCAGCAGTTCTTCGATGTCCTTGCGGTTGTTCAGCAAGTCGTTCTCCTTTTCGGCGGCGAAGTTCTTTTCCAAGAGGTCAATTTGAGGCTGAATCTTGTCCAAATAGCCTTCCTCCTTGGCCACTTTTTTCAACTTTTCAATGGCCTTCTCGCTCTCGGTGGTATAACTGAACTTCTTGTCTTTCACGAACTTCATAAAGTCCTGATAAGTGGCTTCATCAATTTGGAAACGGTCAGCGGAATCGATGCTCTTGTGCTCGCTGTAGAACTTGTTGGCGTAGTCGAAAATGAAGTTTTTGCCATAAAGGTAAGCTGTCACCGTGGCGTAGGGGTCGCGCTTCACCTTCACATCGGGCGTGATGCCGTGACCTTCGTAAACCGTGCGCCCGCCCATCGTCTTGAACGCCTTGCCGAGTGTGTCGGTTTTCGTCTGCGTGGTGTCCTTTTTGTGCGAATAGTCGATTTCCTGAATGCAGCGACCACTGGGAATGTAATAATGCGCCACCGTGACCTTCATCTGCGTATTGTAACTCAACGGCAAGATGTTCTGTACCAACCCTTTACCGAAAGTCCTTTGCCCGATGATGACTGCGCGGTCGTAATCCTGCAAGGCTCCCGCCACGATCTCACTGGCCGAGGCACTGTTGCCGTCAACGAGAACGGCCACGGGAATTTCAAGATCCACGGGGTCATTCATAGTAGGATGCAGGCTATTGGCTGTGGCCGCCTTGCCACGCATCGAAACGACAGGTTTTCCCTTGGAAACGAACAAGTTGACAATGTCGACCGCCTCGTTCATCAAGCCGCCACCGTTGCCGCGCAGGTCGAGGATGAAGCCCTTCAACTCATGGTTTTTCCTCATTTCCATGAATTTCTCCTTCACCTCCTTGCCCGCGTCGCGGGTGAAGCCGCTCAGCGAAATGTAGGCCACACCATTGTCGAACACCTTATAATAAGGTATGTTGTCGATTTTCACCTTTTCGCGCTTCAAGGTCTTCTCGATGGGTTTCTCCACGCCGTAACGCTTGATTTTCAGCGTCACTTCAGTACCGGGCTGACCTTTCAGCAAATTGCTGACTTCCTGCGTGTTCTTCTTCTTGCAGTCGACGCCGTTCACCTCAATGATGGCATCGCCAGCGATGAGTCCGCTTTTCTGTGCCGGCCAGCCTTCATAAGGGTCTGAAATGCGGGTATATTCGCCATCATACTGAATGAGTGCGCCAATGCCGCCATATTCGCCCGTGGTCATAAACTTGGCGTTTTCGATGTCGGACTCAGGAATGAAAACCGTGTAAGGGTCGAGGCCGCTGAGCATGGCTTTGATGGCCGTTTCGTTGAGTTCGCCTGGGTTGATTTCATCGACATAATTCAAGTTCAACTCGCGCAAGAGGCTGTTGTAGATGTCGAGGCTCTTGGCGATTTCGAAGTTGTTCTGCTTTTCTTGGGCGACCACGCTCACGGAGAGGAGCAAGGTCAGAATTAGGGTGTTGATGTATTTCATTTTTTTGTTGTTTGTCCGTGTCTGTCTGTGCAGGGACTCACGTCGCCTGCTTACTGATGTGTCGTCCCTACGGGACTGGGTCATAGCCGCTTCCGCCCCACGGGTTGCACGAGAGGATGCGCTTGAAGGTGAGCCATCCGCCCTTGAAGAAGCCGTATTTTTCGATGGCCTCAATGCCGTAGTTGGAGCAAGTCGGCACATAGCGGCAACTTTTTCCGATCCAAGGCGAAAGCGTCACTTGATAGAGCCTAATCAAGAGGATCAGGAAGTTAGCGGGAATTTTTGCAATGCGCTTCATGCTTCTTGACAATTTCTTGGACGGCTTTCCGTGTCTTCGCCATCATCTCCTCGTAACTGTGGATGACAGTAGCCGTATACACTAACGCCACATCCACCGAAATATTATCCCTTTTGCAGATTTCGTAGAGCCGCGCCTTGTTTTTGCGCCAAGCCTCGCGCATCAGGCGTTTCACGCGGTTGCGCTTGAAGGCGTGATGGAAGCGTTTTTTGGACACCGAAACCAGCACACGCACCGTTACAGGGAGGCTTTCGTCTTTGCGGAACAGGAAGATGACCCGATAAGGATACACCGAAACACCCGCGCCTTTGTCGAAAAGCGCCTGAATGTCGTTTTCCTTGCAGATACGCTCGTATTTCGGCAAACCTTCAGAGGCAACCATACCATAAAAAGGATTTGTGTTTCAGCAATTTACTTCTTCTTGCTCTTCTTGTACTCAGCGGCCAAGAACTCCTCGATGGCCATCGTCATTGAGGGCGCGGTCTGCGTCGGGGCGCGGAAGTTGAGTTCGAAGCCAGCATCGATGATAGCCTGACAAGTGGCCTCGCCGAATCCGCCGATAGCGACTTCCTTCTGCTCGAAATCAGGGAAATTGACCTTGAGCGACTGGATACCCATCGGGCTGAAAAAGACCAACATGTCATAGTTCTCGATTTTCACCACGTCCTTCAGGTCGGCGGGCACGGTGCGGAACATCACGGCCTTGGTGAAGTTGAGTTTGGCGGCGGTGAGCAGGTCGATGGTCGAGTCGGAACTGATGTCGGAGCAGCAGTAGAGGTATTTCTCGTCCTTGTGCTTCTTCATGATGTCGATGAGGTCGTTGAGGGTCTGGTTGCCGTAGAAAACCTTGCGCTTGCGGTATTGCACATAGCGTTGCAGGTAGAAGGCCGTCGACTCGTTGATGCAGAAATATTTCAACGTTTCGGGCACTGTGTAGCGCATTTCCTTGGCGACGCGGAAGAAATGGTCGATGGCATTGCGGCTCGTGAGGACGATGCCAGTGTATTCGGGGAGTTTGATGTGTTCCTGTCGGAGTTCGCTCGCGGTGACATCATCAAGTTTGATGAATTTCTCAAAAGTGAAGTTGACACCATACTTTTTCATCATGTCAGCAAAAGGCGTCTTCGATATATCTGCAGGCTTGGGCTGCGACACCAAAATTGACTTAATCTTCATCTTTTTTCTCTAAAATTATATCTGTCAAAAAACTACTTTTTACCCACATCCGAAGTGTATAACTCGCTAAAATACAGAACCATGACTAAAGTAGCGCAAGCCTGCGGTCACGAGCGTCGCTATGGGTGCGATTTCGAGGGCGCAAAGATACAAAAAAATATAAAACGCGGGAATTTTTGTTGAAACTCTCGTTTCCATCACCCCAAAAACCAGTCGCAAAATGGCCGCCAAGCCCAATACTGCAATGCCAATCCAAATAAAATATTTTGTGGGATTGTAGAGCAACAAAAGCGTGACCGGCACCATCGCGATCAGGGTGAGGATGGACACGGAAAACTGCACGACCATCTGTCGGTCGATGGTTTCGTTGGTGTCAAAGAGCCAGTTCACGAAGCGTAAGGTCAAATGGCGGAGCAATATCCAACCCGTCATGGCCGCGCAAAGGATGCCGAACACCTTCAAATTGTTGTAAGTCAACATATCATGCGAAAGCACCACGCAACTTTTCTGCACGAAAAGCGTCATCAAAAGGATGTAGCCCAAAGTGAACGACATGCAAATAAAACTGCGCATGGGGTTCCATTCGCGCAGCAGTTGGTTGGTGTGCGCCACGCCGCCCGGAACAGAAAGCACCTGCCGGAACTGCCTCGGATACAGTTGCTTGTTGACCACGACAAGGAACAGCATCAGCCCCAAGAGCGCCAAATTCCAGCCTTGCAGGATTTCGTAACTCATGCGCGGCAAAGGATTGAGCGTGCCGTGGAAGCCCGAAGTGATGAAACTCGGCACCACGCTATCGCAGGCAATTGTATCAACAACTTGCACTGTATCAGCGGATTGAGTTACTCGTTCAAAGGCACTTTTATAGAATATGTCGGGGTACTGCGGCATGGATGGTTTTCATTTGCGGCTGCAAAAATAAATGATTATTTGCAAACCAAGGCAAAGTTTTCCTAACTTTGCGGGTCTATTTTTTTGCAATCAACAATTCAACAATAATCAATCAACAATTCAACTACAATGAATTTAATGCAAGAAATCATTGCCAACGCGCAGGCCAACCGCCAGCGCATTGTGCTCCCCGAGGGCGACGAGCCCCGCACCCTGAAAGCCGCCGACCAACTTTTGGCCGACAATGTGGCTGACATCATTCTCATCGGTCCCGCCGAGAAAATCAAGGAAATGACCGCCGAGTTTGGTCTGAAAAACATCGGCAAGGCCCGCATCATCGACCCGATGAACAACCCCGACCGCCAGAAATATGCCGACTTGCTCTTCGAAATCCGCAAAGCCAAAGGCATGACACCCGAACAGGCTTTCGATTTGGCTGGCAACTTCATGTATCTCGGTATCCTGTTAGTCAAGGCTGGTGAGGCCGACGGTCTCGTCAGCGGCGCCCGCAGCACCACCGGCGACATGCTTCGTCCCGCCTTGCAAATCATCAAGACCGTGCCCGGCGTGAGTTGCGTCAGCGGTGCCTTCACGATGTTCCTGCCCGAAGGTTGTCCTTACGGCACCGATGGCCGCATGGTGTTTGCCGACTGCGCCGTCACGCCCATGCCGACGGCTGAGCAATTGGCCGAAATCGCCATCTGCACCGCCGACACCGCCAAGGCTATCGCCAAGATTGATCCCATCACCGCCATTTTGAGCTTCTCCACCAAGGGCAGCGCGAAGCACGAAGTGGTCGACAAGGTCATTGAGGCCACCCGCATCGCCAAGGAACGTCGTCCCGACCTCGTTTTGGACGGTGAACTGCAAGCCGATGCCGCCATCGTTCCGTCTGTCGGTTCGAGCAAGGCTCCGAACAGCCCTGTGGCAGGCAAGGCCAACACGCTTGTGTTCCCCTGCCTCGAAGTGGGCAACATTGCTTACAAACTCGTGCAACGTTTGGCTGGTGCCGAAGCCGTCGGCCCCGTGCTGCAAGGCTTGGCCAAGCCCTGCAACGACCTCAGCCGTGGCTGCTCGATTGATGATGTCTACAAATTGGTGGCCATCACCTGCAACCAAGCTATTGCTCAGAAACAGAAATAATGATTATGTATTGGGATTGCTTCGCAAGAAATCGTTCAAAAATCTCTAATAAAATCTCTCAAAATCAGATTTCTAATTGAAAGATTTTGATTTGATTTTGATAAATTTAACTATGTTGAATGCAAGCATTTCTTGGCCGCAGGCCAATCCCAAAAACAACAATTAAACAATTAAACAACCAACAATTCAACAATGAAAATATTAGTTCTCAACTGCGGCAGTTCCTCCATCAAGTACCAACTTTTGGAGATGGAAAACGCCAATTCATCGCGCCTGTTGGCCAAGGGCCTCTTGGAGCGCATCGGCCTCGAAATGGGCGAATTCACCCACAAATACAACGGTGAAAAACATTACGAACAACTCCCCATCCCGAACCACACTGAAGGCATCAAATTGGTGCTCAAGGCTTTGGTCGACCCGAAGATGGGTGTCATCAAGGACCTGAAGGAAATCAACGCCGTCGGTCACCGCGTGGCCCACGGCGGCGAGAAGTTCAGCCACAGCGTCC
>Ga0326514_10001324_pt1 | contig 16157 bp, 14 predicted proteins | sample 3_2548_0518_D_FD_203653 | JGI IMG/M metagenome (GOLD analysis project Ga0326514, IMG submission 203653) | Bovine rumen microbial communities from UC Davis, California, United States - 3_2548_0518 | ecosystem: Host-associated > Mammals > Digestive system > Stomach > Rumen | place: USA...
CTTCAGTAATTCCTGGAAGATGATGCTCTTTTTTAAGGCAATAAGAACGTGCATCTTTCTTGATCTCCTCAGCGCTACGGTCGTCATAGGAGAAGATACCTACACGATCATAGGCAGAATTGATCTCTGGCTCGGCAACACTGTAGCTAAGTCCAGTCTTCTTATGGAAGATCTTCTTAGCCTGTTCTTTAATGAACTGCTCATCTCCAGGATGAGCTGATGAGAAGACATGCTTCTCTGCGATTGCTTCTCTGACAGAATCTTCAGCGATCTTCTTCAGATCAAGATCCTTACGGTACTTAGCAAAAGCATTCTTGAAAGCGTTGCCAACAAGATCCTTACTTTCTTTGGTGTAAGGCTTGACATCAGAGAAGGAGACTGACTTAACGTCAGTCTCCTTCTTCTCAGTCTTAGTGCTGAAGAGCTTGGTAGCAACATCCCCTGCTACCTTGAGGTACTGTTCGGTCTCTTTCTTGGAAAGATTGAGACTAACGTTGAGTTTGAAATTTACTTTCATGGTTTGCTCCATTTGTTAATACTACAACAACTTACAATCTACGAGGCACTAAAGATCATAATTACCTTTAAGGCACTGTATCTTAGCTTCGTAAATTGCTTTTACAACATCGATCATGAACTGCTTAGACGTTTTATTCATAGCGTCTAAGATTCGTTCCTCCTTATTCTTACCAGAATAGTCCCACAGCTTATTGCCATGAATGCAGACAAAATCCTTAATGTTGATTGGAAATAATTCCTTAACAGCGCATTCCAAAGTATTGTAATGCTCGTGATACTTATCCCATAACTGAGAAATAGTCATGGTGTCAGCATCAAAGGGATTGATAGCAAACGTATCTTTGGATACTTCTGGTTTTTCGGTACCGTTAACCTGATGAATAATGTGATTAAGATGATCACAAAATTCCATCATATATGATTTCTCCATAATGAACTCCTTCACTAACCGAGATGTTAATGTCAAATAAATAATATATAATTGAAAATATAATGAAAAGTATCATCTGATCAATATTGATCAGATGATACTTGAATAAATAAATTAAATAATATTAGCTGTTCTTCTTCTCAACTACAGAGACAACACTCTGAATAGCAGAAAGTACCTTAAAGTAAAGACCGATGATTTTAGGAAGATAAGTGTTAGCACCCATACCTTTCATCATAATCTTTTGAACAGTTGCCATACTCTTAGTAATAACGCTACGTAATTGAGCAGGGAAATTATTTCCTTTCGAAACTATACCACGATCGATTTTATCAAGAAGCATAGTTGTAGCTTGACTAATACGTGTTTGCTGATCGGTTGTGCTACGAACATTACCGACTAAGGCTCTTGCTTCATTAAGACAAGTGGTAAAGATTGTATGAAGTTTTCCGAGTACCGTGACAGCATCGCTTCCAAATTTTTCGAGTTTTTGCTTTTCCATCTTTTCAGCAACAGAATCAATATCTTTTTCGACTTCTTCTAAAGATTTAAAGTAATCCTGAACTTCTTTGGAATCTTCATTGAAAGCAAAACGGTCATCGGCAGTGCCTTTGTTAATGATATCGTTGTGGATCGACCGTACACTTTCTGTTGCATTGTCTTTATTCACTATATCAAGAACTTTGGTTGCTAAATCTTGAGCTTTCTTAAATACCGGTGATGATTCTGCTTTGGTTAAATTGGTGTATTTATCAGTTACAGCTTTAAGCTCTGGCGTATCGTAAGCTTCGTCTTCTTTCCAATCCTTTGAAAGTGAGTCAGCATTATTCCACTGAACTTTACGTTCAAATTCGGTAAATTTACCAAGACGTGCTTCATAATTACCAAACAGTCCTTTAATCCAAGTCCAGATCTTTCCGAAGAAGTTTTTAATCTTATTAATAATGTTTCTAACAAAGTTTACAAACTTCTTCCACATTCCTTCTTCAAGAGCCTCAAGACAAGCAACTGAAGTAGGAGAATAAGGAGATCCTACAGCTTCAAAAGACTCCATAGCAGGAAGATTAAGATTAAGAGCACGACCAAAAACATTGTTCCTGTTGACAAGAGCTAAGAAAGTCCTATCAACACCGAACCTTGCAATATGCTGCTGAATAGCACAGAGATCGCTATACTGATGTGCGAATGCAGTTGCAGCATCAGTTGTTTCAGTTGCATCATTTTTGATATCACCGGCATCAGTGGCTACTGTCTCAGCATCAGAAGCAGCAGTCTCCTCAGCAGCGGCTACATCATCAGGGCTAGAAGAACCAGTGGTATCTACATTGATATTAATATCATCGTCTAATGCTTCCATACCAGGAAACAGAATACTTAAATCACTCATTGTGTTAACACTCCAAGAGTTTAATGTTGAAAAATGTCGTCTGCAGATGTGACATTTGAATAAATGATTCAGTGTAAACCCCAAATTTTACATAAATCATATCATATCACATATGCAGTTCCAGTAAGTTGCAATGTAAAATTTCTGTTGTTAAAAATCTTTCTAATAAATTGTCATCATCAACTTCAGGTTTAGATAATAATCCAGAAGGTTCTTCTCTATAATAATCATTCTTACTTAATGGATCAGTTATAGTCTGAGATCCGTGAAGAATTTCGCATTTGTCAGTGACAACTTCCAGTAAATTACATCCGGTATACTGACGGGCTAATTGTATTGCTTCTACAGTAGAAGGAAGAGTTTTGAGATATTTTTCATATAATCTATCTAACCTGTTAGGATGCATATTTAAAGGAATTCTTAAATGTAAGAATACCGAAGCAACACTGGCTAATATAGATAATACATTTCTGTTATCATTGATAGATTTTACGTTGTATAAGCAGGATAACAGAGTAGGTAGTTTAGCAGTAACAAATTTCTTTAATAAATCAAACAACTTACTAAAGTTGCAGTATACCGCAGCATTAAGTACCTCATGACGTTTTACACCAAATTTATGTTTGGCACGATCAGTATCAAGATCACGATGCTTATTGGTATAGGTATCGAAAACATTATTAAGCATTCTTTCGATTACTTTGATATCGAAATAATCTCCACCGCTTATCTTAGATTCGAAAGAAATATCTCTCTTAATTTTATTGATTGAATTAGGAATAAAATTAAGTAAGTTAGTTAAGCAGCTATTGATACTGCGAAGCTCTTTAGGATCAAGCGGAACATCTGCATATACACCAGTTGCTAATTTAGGTAAGAATGTATACAGATGAGTTATTAATCCAGCGATACGGTTCATTGCATACTTAGTCAGTTCTTCAGGATGTGACTGCATAAATAATCTGGTTAATTCTTCAGAACCATTCCAGATCGTTTTAGCTTCCTTACCATATTGCCAGGTTAATCTATAAGTTATCTGACTTTCACCTAATTGTCTTAATACTTCAACTGCGTACAGGTAATGAATGTACTCAATTGTAGTGCTGTCATCAGCACTTAATAAAAGTTCTCCACCACCCATATTTAATCTCCCTCTTCAAACTTCTTAATCTCTTCATCATATTCAGCTATTTTTTCATCATAAGCATTGATAATCTTTTCTAATCTGGCATACTCTTTACTGGATTTGTCAACATTCTGTTGATCCATACGAAGTAATGCTACATGATTCTCAAGCCATTCTTTGACTTCTTTGTTACGATTATTCTTATTGATTTTATAATCGTCGATAGCTTCGCCGATATAACTGAAGATATTCAGACAAGATAGTGCACTTAAAATAGAATCAAGAATATCGGGAGTATAGAACTGACTAACAGCAAAGTTACTAAATGAGAAAGTACCATTAGCACCAAGGAGAAGATCAGCACCTTTGCTTCTAAGTCTTCTTGCATTATTTAAGAATTCATACTGACCTTTATGAGCAATAACATTGTTGGCAATTACCGATACCTTAACTACATTTTCGCTCATGAATTCATCACGATATCTTGGAATATTTTTATCAGAACCATCAACTGCTCTGATGATAAAACTATAAAGGAATAATGAGAAATCGGATACAATCTGACTATCCTTAAGTAATCCAAGAACAGCCATTTGAGTTATTCTGGTATCGTAAATATCTACCTGAGATTTATCAAAAAACTCATTGATGTTTTTGTTAATCTCATTAAGAAGATCGATATATTCATCATTTATTTTATAAATAGACTCTAAGAACACACCTTCTTCGAGATTACGGGCTTTGCCGCTTAATCCTGATGCATAAGTATTGTAAATATCTTTACTCTTGGCAGTTGACTTAGCTAAAGCCGGCTTTACTTTGGTATTGTACCAAGTGTTTCTCTCTTTATCAGTACCTACTTTAATGCACTGACAAATATTTTTATGAGAGGCAATACCTGTCTTGATAAGATCGATAACATCTTCTTTACGAAGTTTCTTTAAATCAACATCGTTATCGAATCTTTCTTTTAAAGCAGAAGCTACTTTGGAAAAAATCTCTGTTATAAACATAGTTAGTGTTGACTCCTTAGAACTTAGGTGCCATACCTTGTGCGTAATTCTTCATCATCGCTAAAATATCAGTAGTCTCTACTTTAGCATTAGATTTGAGCTGACTAAAGGTAAATGTAGAAGAATCAGTTAATCCATGATAATAGATAGTTGCTTTATTATACATAGGGTCAACTGTTACTATCATAAGACTGAATGTCTTATTGAAGAATTTTTGACGGCTTGAGTAATCGTTAAATTTTAACCCTACAGAGTTGCAGGCTCTGTCGAAACTATTCTTTTCAAATATGAGAATAGTATTAGCAATGTTCTGACGTTCAGGAGTAATCTGAGCATACTTCATCCAAACATTAGATAACGCATTCTTCTGACGATCTAACATCTGCTGAAGAATACCATCTTTATCGTGCTTTAAAGCATCCATACGCTGCTTACGTAAGTCACGACCAAGAATCATGTCATTAATAAAACTTATTTCTCCAGCATTCACCTGCATCCAACGCTGCTTAATAGAAGGTGTGAAGTTGATACCTATAAACGCATTAGCTACATCAGACGGAATGAAAATAGGCTGTAACTGAAGAAGCATATTTACTGAAAATTTACTACCACAGACATCAAAATCCATTTTGACTATTCTTCCGGAAGGAAGAGTAGCGTCTTTAACATAACCTGATGCTACGCTGCCTCCTGAGGCAGTAGAATTTTCAAGAGGAGCGGTTAATGGATCCTGTACTGCGAAATATGCTTTCATTTCGCTGCTGGTATCTCTGGGGGTGATAGCAAAATTTTCGGTAGCTACCACACTCATTACATCGCGAACACGTTGTGTGTTACTGATGTACTGATTCATACCCAATGCAGTTACTACAAATCCAGCGTAGAGATTCATAAGATTGAGCATTAACGGCGCAAGAATATCTTCGCCAGCTAAGCTTTTTTCAACAAAGACACGTGAAGAAATCATTGAGCGTCTGACATACTGAGTTAAACTCATACCAGCATGATCTTCAATCATTTGAATAGTATTGAGAATATCACCTAATCCACCATTGGCGACTTCTCCTGCATGCATTCCTGTGGCCATATTTTAAATTTCCTTATATTAACTCGAGTTATATCTTTACGTTAAAACGCTAAGATGCCATTTTATGATTTTTATTATGGGAGAAACTAGGTATGGCTAGTGATGAGGACGTTGCGGAATATGTAAGACTCAAAAAAATGCGCGATTATTATTACAAATTAGCTGCTGAAGCAAGAGCATCGAAAGATGGGCGGGTGGATGATAAGGAATCTGGAAACAGAATAAGAATAAGTGCTAATACCGCTGAGGGTTTTGCAAGTGCTTATGCGGGTGATATGTCGACTATCTACTATAAGCAAAACGATAAAATTGCGTTTGAAAATGCAGTTTATGATTATGTACCGCCTAGCGACGATATGTATAATAGCGATTATAAAGCCAATGTTTCTTATGATAAACCTGGTTATGCTGATGCTAAATCGAGTTATTATTCGAACCCAGATGGTCTTACTGAAAAATTAAAAAGTATAGTAGATAAGTCTTATCAGTTTGCTGGTTTTGGCAGTTATAATAATCTGTTTCAAAATTTCTTATCAAGATTAGATAGGCATGGAACTGCATTTGTACCATTAAATACAATGAACTATGGATTTACTTTTATTACCAGACCCAGATTAAATATGACTTCTGGTAACTTATCGCAGCATCCAGTATTATCTACATTACGTTCAAGTAACCCTAATTCAGTAGCATTTATGATACGTTGCTTGTTGGATACCAGACTGTCAAATGGTTGGCCTATTAATATTAGCGAGCCAAGAGATAATATTGAGATACACGCTTTTGCAAAAGAGTATGTTGCCAGATCTGGATTAGTAGATCAGTTTAATCCATTTTTTACGCCGCTGTGTAATGGATTAAAAGGTGTTACTGGTTGGCCTGATCTCAATCTTGAAACTGAAACGTATAACGAAGATTTTCACTCTGGTGATTTTACTTATGTCAAAGGAAGCGATTTAAATAATAGAACTACAGAATTATCACTTGAGTTTCGTGATATTCAAGGTTCTGTTATTCTTGCAATATTTCATTACTGGTGCCTTTATATAGCTTTACAGGCTAAAGGTGTTGTGATGGCTTATCCTGATGATATCTATCAGCAGAGATTAAATTATACAGTATCGATATATCGGTTTATTACCGATGTATCAAGAAAGCATATTCTCTGGTGGTCAAAAGCAACAGGTTGTTTTCCTAAATCAGCACCAATAGGAGCACTATTTAATTTAAATCGTGATGAAGTTACTATTTCATCAGCTATGAATTTCAGTATTCCATTTACTGTTAATGATGTTAAATATCAAGATCCTGGAATTTTAAGTGATTTCAGACTTTTGGTAGAACGTTATTGTAACAATATTCAGCAATGGAAATGTACACCAGATCTTGATTTATCTGCAACTCCTAAATCTCGTTATAATTTTAATAGTTTACCATTTATTGAACCAGCTTCAAATGGTGGTTGGGATTTAGTATGGAAAACAGATGAGTCTTATTATACTGATGATTCATCAACGACTCAACAGCAATAAGAGGTTAATAAATGTTTGATAATAAATCAATAATGATCGATGCACTTAGAAATCCAATGTCTATTGCTAAGATGACTCTTGATGAATTACAGAATAGATTAGGAGGTAATAAAATTATTGCAGATCCTAATGCTCCATTCTGTCAGTTATTGGAGTTTGGATCTTCTATTGCATCGCAGGTTATTACTTCTATGGATGAGAAACTCCCATCGCTGTACGCTAAACGTTCAGACAGTATGGAAGATCTGTATAATTTCATGAGTGATTTTGATTATCTCAATTTATACGCAACACCAGCTCGTACCAATATACGTTTTACTCTTCCTAAGAAGTATTTAATTGCCAATGCTCTTCCTTATAATACTAACTACAAGTTAGCTACTATACCAGCAGATACTGTATTTATTGTTGGCAAATATGTATTCGGTTTGTACTATCCTATCAATATTCTTATCAACAATTACACTAATGCATTTACTGTAATTTATGATACTTCAGTAGCTAACCCGTTACATGAGTTAACTACTAATATAGTATCTAAGTATGATCTTAGCTATAAAGGATTGGATTATCTGGTAATGGATATGAATGTATATCAGTTTGCTAAATCGACGATAACTGAATCGCTGATAGCTGAAACTGGATATACAAAAACTATTACTTATAATAATAACTTTTATGCTCTTAGAATTTTCACTTATTCTGGTGGAAAGTATATTGAGTTGAAGCAGTCTCAGTCTACACTGGTATATGACGCTACTGTACCTACTGCTCTTATAACTGTATTACCTGATACTAAAAAAATTAAAATAACTATTCCTCAGATTTATTTTGATAATAACCAGATGGGTAGTAAACTCTTAATTGAGTTATATGTAACATTAGGAGAGATGAATATTGATACAACCAATATATCAAATTCATCAATAGCTGCAAGTTTTACTGCTGGCGTAAGAGAGAATAGTAAGTATTCAGATATATTCAGGTCAATGCCTTTCGATTATGTATTAACATTATCAGCTGATCTTATTACTGGCGGTTCTAATGGTATTTCAGTAGAAGAACTTAGAAGCAGAATAGTTTCAGATTCGTTATACAACAGAGTTCCTATAACAGAAGCTGAATTAACTTCTTATATGAAAGATACTGGATTCTATGTGAAGAAGTATCTTGATAATATCACAGATCGTATCTATTATGCATATAGAACTATTAAAGATGAGACAGGTTCTGTAGTTCCATCAATAACCTGTTCTATGAGCATTCTGAATTCATATGCTACGGATTCCAAGCATTCTGCATTCTTATATCAGAATGCTGATAACAGTATTACAGTACTGCCTACTGCGTTATATGAATATGATGAAGATTCCGATTCTGTGACACCGTTACCTGACGAAACGATTACTAAGATAATTGATATGGATAAATCTGAGATTGCTGATTATTTTAATAATAACAGAATTTTCAGATCACCTTTTCATTTAAGAATTTCTCTTAACGATACATATCCTAAAGCTACATCATTTGATTTATATAATCCATCAGTCAATAAAGTTATCTTTGAAGATGATAACTACGAAATGTCTGAGAAGATGATGAGTTTTGGAGCGAAGATAGTTCATGACGCCATTGGAACTTATACTGTTACATTCTCAGTATATAAATCTGATGAGTTAATGAAGTTAGATGAATCTTATATTAAGATATATGCTACAGTTTACACCAAAGCTGGTAAATGGGTAGGAACTGAATGTAGCTATGTTGGTTATGATGAAACCACTAAGAGATATATTTATCAGTTTAAGATATCTACTAATTATCATCTTACAGAAAATAATGAAATTGCTATTCAAATGCCGTTAGCCAGTGATGGTACTATTGCTCAAGAGCAACTGATTGATCTTACGTCAGATTTTCATCTGGTATTTATGGTTGACAGAACAGCATTATCAGAAAATCCGGTAGAGCCAGTATTTAGTATAGTTCAGGGTGTACCTTATACATTTACTTCATTATACTTAGCTTTATCCAGACAGTATATAAATGTTACATTAGGTAAATCTCTTAAAGATGTTATACATAACAATGTAGAAGTATCGTCGTCTCTTAAGACATATGCTACTTATCAGACAGATATTCCTAAAAAATATAAAGAAGATGTATATGAGAAAGATATCAACGGTTTCATCAAGACAGAAGCTGATGAGCATGGTAATCTGAATGTACATAAAGTATTTTCTGCTGGTGATCCTGTTCTTGACGATTATGGTAATCAGGTATATGAACACCGTAAAGGTGATATCATGTATGGTACTGATGGACAGCCAATAGTCAAGTATGATTCTAACAGACAATACTACATCAGTGCTACTTTTATTGATGCTAAAATATTCTTCTCAGACAGATCATCTGAACTTACTTTCCAGAACGACATGTATAAGATCTTAGAATCTTATCTTGATTCTATCAGAGGAATTCAGGATCAGTTACTTGAAAGAACTAATATGTATTTCAGATGTGTAAGATCTACTGGTATGGCAAATATCAATAGAGGCGATGATATCGTTGAGAAACAAAATGTAGAGTTATCATTTAAGATAGTGTGCTATGTACCTTCATATGTTAAACAGAATTTAACTATTCAGAATAACATAACTGAAATGACATGCAACGCTATTGAAACTGCTATTGATAGCAAGACAATTTCGATGCTTGATATCTTCAAAGAAGTTCAGAGTAAGATGAGCGATTACATCGATCATTTTGATTTACTTGGAATTAATGGAGATACCACACTTCAGACATTTGTATTTGCTGATGATGATGTACAACCTTCAGTTGCAAGGAAACTTGAATTAACTGAAGATAACTTATTATCTCTGAATAAACAGATTGATATAACTTTTGTAGCATTAACTAACAATGTATCTGAACAAACTTCAGTAGAAGTATAAAAAAAAATAACCAGCGCATGTAAATTGCTATGCGCTGGTTGATTGAACACATCATCAAACAAACCGAATGATGTGTTCAATCGAATTAAAGGCAAACGGCTTACCTAAATGACTCCTTCCGAAGAAGGCGATAAACTTGCCTTTAATGCGGAGGTGAGGTTCTTCAACCTCAAATTCCTCCCACCCTGTTTTTGTTTTAATGGTAACACTTCTTTTATTTTCGTTAATAATGACAGTGATTTTAGCTTTCATGATTTATTTCTCCTGATTACTAGACACTATAATAATATATAATCGTTTTTTTTTTCATGTGCATATAATCAGATAGTCAGATCTCAATAAGAGATCTGACTATCTTTAAGATTATTTAACGGTGCATAGTCTATTGACTAAAAAGTTAGTTGCTATTTCAACGGCAACGGAAGTATCTATCATCTTAACATCTATACTCTCTAAGGAAGGTTTAAGCGATAATTGCTTAACTACTTCCTGACCAAATAACTTATGAGCAGCAGCTACTGGAGTATTACGATGCCAGATATTGATAACGAATTCGTAGAGAGAATTTTGTAAGTTTCTGTCACTTGTAGATTCTAATCTATTAGCGAAAGCTTTGATAACTCCGGCATTCTCTTTAGCGAATTGTTTGCCATCTACACCTTTAGGAAGTTTATCAGGATTAGTATTAACAAGATAATCGTACAGTACAGTAGACATAGCTTTTGACATAGCGTTTCTTCGCTTGGAAGCTGTTCTGATCTGTTTAGTAGCTTTATCTTTTTCAAATTCCTGTTCTTCCTTCTCTTCGTTTTCTTTTACTTCTTTAGCTTTAACACCGTTTCTGGGAATAGGTTTTTCATCTTTGAAATACTTTATACGCATATGACGAATAATAGCATCATTGGAAAGATGAGCCTGATTTGCTACATCTGCATTTAACAGGATCTTTTTACTATCACCAGCAATAACAAGTGCATCGTTCTTATTATAAGTATTCTTTATAGCCATTAAAGTATAAGCACCAGTGGTAATGACATTGAATACTTTTTGTAAGTTCTTTCTAAATACTTCATTAACAGCATCAGAAGTATTAAGGGTAAACCTTTGGAACTTTAATAAGATAGGATAGACTTTATCAACAGCTTCAGACATATTAGTCATGCATTTAATATAGTTGCCATTTAAAGCTGATTCGGCAAATAAATCATATGCATAAGCAGATAGAGCACGGTTATTAGTAATAAGACGCCAAACCATTTCGGTATCCTGTACACTTGCGCCTTCTTCAGTCTCGAACCTCTCGAGATTCTCTTTTTCGGTCTCGTCATCCATATTGATATTATCAACAGCAAATGTTCTATTCTTATAGAGAAGATAAATGTTTTTAAAATTGAAATCGGCTTTGAGACCTGACATGGCTTTAAAATTTTCACAGATATTCTCTTCACCATTCATAGTTCCTTCGATTTTATCGAAGTCACTTGTTTCTACCTCAGTAGTAGTATCGCCATTATCATCTACTACTTCATCTTCTTCCATAGATTTAGCTGTCATCTGCTCAATTTTAGTCTGAAGCTTATCTACAGTAGGTTTAATGTCATACTGAATAGTATTAAATGTATTGCAGATATTAGCACCTAACTGCGAAGCAATATTATCAAGACGAGCAAATAAAAAGTTGTTGCTCCTATCCTGCTTCATCTTGTTGTACTCAGTGATAATAGACTTAGCAGTTATAGGCTGCTTGGAATTATCCTGCAGCATAACTAAACGCTGATGTAACAGATTAACAGTGTTACTGAGATCATTGACAGCTGGGTTGATAGCTAAATCAGGAGAGTGCTTAACGAAATCTTCAGTACCAATAATAGGAATGTAAACAGAACTTTCTTGACTGGTAATAGACATAGTTAACGTTTAACTCCCTTCTTCTTATCGACAGCTTCAGCCATCTTCTCAGTAATAATGTTGGCAGATTCAACATTGCTTATAGCATTGGTACTGCCAACCCCGGATATTGCTGATTTGACAATATCCATACAAACGAGATAAGTAAGCATTTTCTTGCTTAACTTAAGTTCATTGTTAGTCATGTGTGTAAAACTCCTTTCGCGAAAAGGTATATTACATTTATATAAGAGGATAACAGTCTGATCAACGAATTGGTCATATGATGCTAAGCAATATACGATGTTCGTGCACGGAACATAAGGAACAATTATATGTTGGGTTTTCTAGAGACCTTTTTCTCTGTTGATAAAGATGAGGAGCAGAACATACAATCGTTTTCTGAGACTCCGGCTAAGCCAACCAAAGCCAAAGATCTCACTGAAACCGAAGATGAAGTTCAGCAGATTCATGAACAGACAAAAGAAGAAGATAAAGAATATAGAGATGAACATACACCTGAGGATGATACCGCAGGCGGACTTGATGATACATTAGGTGGTGATCTTGGTGATACAGGTGAAGCTGCTGCCACCGATACATCAGATGAAACTATACCTAATGAAGATCAGATGACTGATGGATCTGAGATAGCTGAAGAATCTCTTTTAAAAATGAATGAGTATGAGATTCGAATGACTAAAATTATTCCATCAAAATATTTGGAATATGCTACATCATCAGGACCAGATGTTGTTGGCGGATGTGCTGGATGTTCCAAAGGTAATGAAGATGCAGCTGATGCTGCTATTATAGATGCAGAGATAACTCCAGTAGAAAAAACTGTTCCAAATAATCCGGATAATGGATCAGATAATTCTGGAGGTTCATCTGATTTTGGTGGTGGCGATATGGAACCTCCTTCAGATGATAGTTTCTCTTTTTATTATAAGCAGTATACTGATGCTACCAGACACTTGGCTTATATTGTAGCTCAGGAAGGTATGTTTAGCGATGCTATAAGTAATATACTTGGAACTACTTCAAACTTAGTAGGTACTGTTGCAAAAGGAGCAGGAGTAGTTACTGATGAGTTAGTTCACAAGATATTACCTGCGGCATTTGGAGTAGCTAAAAAAGCTGGTGCAATTTTAGCTGGTGCATACACTGCTGTAAGAAATACAATTTCAAGAATACTCGTTAATAAGTCATTATTACTAAAAGTTTGGAATACTAAGATTAAGTTATATTTGAAGAAAGTATCAACCGAACGATTAGCTAAAATTAAAATACAAGCATTTTCAAGAGAAGATCTTATAAAAATCGGGAAGATTACTATTGACATTCATGATACATTAGTTAAGAATGGTGATAAAATAACAGATATTAAGTTGTCTGATAAATTAGTATCTGACATCATTCAACAATTGAAGGCAATAGGAATCGTTGTAGACGTAATTAATGATAAAATATCATTAGCTAAGTACTACGAGAGTCGTAAAATCGGTTCTATCATGGATCTTGGGTATTCGCCTGAACATATAGAAGAATGCATTCTGTGGTGTATTGACGTTTCTAAGAGAATACGTACTAAAGATCAATCACCTATGTTAGCAGGATTCGTTAAGATTCAGGGATTCTTTAAGAGTAGAAATAATGCATTTGTTAAAAATGCAGCAAACGATAAACTCTCTCCAGAGAAACGAAAACAGGACATTGGAATTTATGTATCTTCTGAATTAAAAGTTAAATTTGGAGCAGATGTAAGTCGTATTGTTTATAAGATATGGAATGAATTAATTGCTCAAATGCTCGATATTTGTGAGAAATATGAAAAAGCATTGATACCCGAAGTGATTCATGATAACCGATTAAATGAATCGGAGAATCATGATGAAACGTATAATTGATTTTTTATTTGGTGACGTTGATAAACATTTACCTCCTTACACCAAAAAACTTAATTTTAGGTACCTTAAGAATACTGAGTTAAATACGTATTGACTCTACTTCTTATAACATCATAAAATAGGATTGATCCTAATCCTTTTGATATTAAGAGGAAATAATTAATGTCTATAGATACTTTATTTTACGGATTAGAAGCATTCGACGATGATGTCGATACTGCACCTGAGGATATTACTCAGGAGATGGAAGAAGTTAGTGAGAAGCAGCAAGAAGCAACCGAGATGTATTATCAGGCTAAGATGATTGGCGCTTCTACTCAGATTGCTCTTGAACATCTTGATGAAGCTATTGCTTATCGTAACCATATTGCTAGCTTCGGCGTTGATAGGACTTTCTTAGCTCTTGCTAACAGAGATAACAGACTTAGTAATTATCTTGGTATGGCTCTGCCTTCTTGTGAGTCTATGGATAGTATTGGTAACCCTAGCTCACAGTTATCTTTAGTCTGCATGGAAGCATTTGATAACGTTATTACCAAGTTTTTTCATTATATTTGGGAGAAGATTTGCGCTTTAGCTAAATGGATTAAAGATAAAATAGTCGGATTCTTTGACTGGATAGGAAGTTTCTTTTCTTCGAAAGAAGCAAAAGATGGTGAAAAAGCATTGGAAACTGCGGCGCAAAATACTGATAAAATAGCACAAATTGCTAATGAAGAATCTAAGAGTGGTGAAGCATCTAAGAGTGGTGAAGCATCTAAGAGTGGTGAAGAATCTAAGGGTGACGTAGATGTACTTAGTTATGATGCTTTAAACGCCCTCACTGAACTTGCTAAAAATAATTTACCAGATGCTATAACTAAATTGAGAGAGGTTATGAAAACAGCAAATAGAGGAGTATTTTCTGATAATGCTGTGGTTTCAATGAACAACATAAGTATTGATAAACTTACTACTGCGTATAAAGTTATCGAAGACTTAAAAGATAAAATTGATAAAGCACCTGATCTGTCTACGAAAGCTGTATATCGACTCAAAACAGGATTGGTTACGCCATCTGAAAAAGGTAGTCATGCGAAAGCGTATTCACTCAAAGAGTGGTTTGCGAAATACAAAGAAGTAATGATGACTTATCCTAAACTTATTAAGCAATGCGATCCAAAAGGATTTGCAAAAGATCTCGAGGACTTTGCTGCAAATATCAAGTCGTACGGCGAACGGCAGACAACAAAGGCTGATCCAGTAAAGGGTCAATTGCATGAAAGAATGAAATTAGTTCATGAAAAATGTGCATTTACTTCGCAACTGCTGGCGAAATTAGCTGAAGCAGGGTCAGGTATGAGAATGATGGCTCTTCAGAGTAAAATGAAGTTACAGCCTTACATCGCTAAACTTGGTAAATAACTAATATAATTCTTTATTGTAAGTATCAGTTTTAATTAAAACTGATACTTACATTTTCATTATGGACGAAATAATTAATGTCTATAGATACTTTATTTTATGGATTAGAAGCATCAGTATAACGTCTTGTTGAAGACGTTATACTGAAGATTATTTTGTTATGTAATAGTGAGATTATTGGAGAATTAAAATGTCTTTAGCAGATATTTACATGGAAAGTTTTGATGAGCAGCCTAAGTCTATTTATGAAGAATTCTTTCAGTTAAAGAAAATACTCAGTAGTTTTAAGTATCATTCGATTACTGATGAACATTATGGTAAAGATTTTTGTAAAACCAAAGTATATACACCTCAAGAAGTTTATAAAAGAAGATATGGTGTATGCCTCGATATAGTAGGAGCATCTGCTTATATTTGGAAAAAAATAATAAAATCTAATAGAGTCTGTAAAGGTATGCTTCAGTATATGCCTAATCCTAAGACAGAACATTATTATGTATGTCATTCGTGTTTCATTATAGAAGATGATGATCAGCAACATGTGTATATGCTTCAGCCGCATATGGTTGCTAAATGTACTATAGAGAAATATCAGGATTATGATTCTGCTATTTTGACTTGTGAACAGGATCTGGCTGTAAATAACGCAATAGGTTCTATGTTTGAGCAAGGTATTAAACAAAAATCTTTTTTTGAAATACTTAAAGATAAAATGCTTAAACATCTTAATGAAGCTAAACCTTATATTTCAATATACGAACCATTAGATATGGATTTGTACAAAGATAAACCTATTTTAAGAGAATTTTGTGAACGTGTGATTAAAGCATATGGTTCAGTAGATCTTACTAAGGTAGATCCTAATCGTGAAAAAGAATCACCTAAAAAAATAATTTGAAAAAAAA
>Ga0326514_10001325_pt1 | contig 16155 bp, 16 predicted proteins | sample 3_2548_0518_D_FD_203653 | JGI IMG/M metagenome (GOLD analysis project Ga0326514, IMG submission 203653) | Bovine rumen microbial communities from UC Davis, California, United States - 3_2548_0518 | ecosystem: Host-associated > Mammals > Digestive system > Stomach > Rumen | place: USA...
AGGAACTCATGATAATTCCCGGAGCGGTTCATACGGATCTGTACGATAATCTCGATGTGATTCCGTTTGATCATATCGAAGAATTCATAAGGAAATACATATGAAGATAAGAAGAGCCTTTTCACTCATTATTCTGGTATCAGTCGTGTTGGCGGCAACAGCCTGCAGCACGCAGCAGAGCACAGCATCAGTTGCCACTACTGTGCAGACAACGGAGACAAGTACGGCTTCTGAGGAGACATCCATGAGTGAGCAGACGACAGCAACAACAGCAACAACAGCAACAACAGAACAGAGCATTGAAGCCAAAGCCGGTGCCTTTGACATGGTAAACAAAAAAGTCAGGCTTAACAGCGGATATGACATGCCTATAATGGGACTCGGTACATATTCGCTTGATTACGATACCTGTGTCAATTCCGTAAAAGTATTGCTCGGGAACGGCGGAAGACTGATCGATACGGCATATATGTACGGCAATGAGGACGCTGTAGGTGAAGGCGTCAGACAGGCGATGGAAGAGTATAACATTCCCCGTGAAGAGATATTCGTCATCACAAAGATATATCCAAGCCAGTATAACGAGCCGGAAGAAGCGATAGATATGGCTCTTGAAAAGCTTGATATAGGTTATATAGACATGATGCTTCTCCACCATCCGGGAACGGGAGATGTTGATGCTTACAAGGCGATGGAAAAGTATGTTGCTCAGGGAAAGATCCACTCTTTGGGACTTTCAAACTGGTATGTGAAGGAACTTACGGATTTTCTTCCCAAGGTATCCATAACTCCGGCGCTTGTACAAAACGAGATACACCCTTACTATCAGGAGCAGGATGTGGTTCCGTTCATTCAGGAAAAAGGAATCGTTGTCCAGTGCTGGTATCCTCTCGGAGGAAGAGGTCATACATCAGAACTTCTCAATGATGGGACGATCAGCTCGATCGCAGAGGCACACGGAGTGTCTTCGGCACAGGTGATCCTGCGGTGGGATCTGCAAAGAGGAATAGTTGTGATCCCGGGTTCGAGTAATCCGGATCACATAAAGGAGAATCTCGATTTGTTCGGTTTTGAACTTTCGGATGAAGAGATGGCAAGAATAAATGCTCTCGACCGGAATGAAAAGCACGACTGGTATTAACGGGGTAAACTTATATGAGAATGAACATTGCAGCCGCTTTGACCGCAGGCACGATTCTGGTAAGTCTGGCAGGTTGTTCTGCGGCTCCTGAATCTGCAACAACTTCTGCAACGCAGATTACGACTTCTGCTGAAGAAACGTCCGAAATGACAACAAAAAACACTACCGCAACTGCAATATCTGAAACGTCTGAAACGACTGCTCAGACAGAAGAGACGACTACCGTCACGGAGGCAGAAATATCAATGACATTAAAGATCGGAGAAAGGGAAGTTCAGGTCACCTGGGAAGATAATGATTCAGTTGATGACCTGAAGAAGCTTGCAGCGTCAGGGCTGACTATAAAGATGTCTATGTACGGCGGTTTTGAACAGGTGGGACCGATAGGACAGAGCATCGCAAGAGATGACGAGCAGATATCGACTGTTCCCGGTGATATCGTCCTTTATTCCGGAGACCAGATCGTTGTGTTCTATGGTTCAAATTCATGGGCGTATACAAGACTCGGAAAGATAAACATGTCGGAAGATGAACTGACAGAACTTCTGGGAAATGGAGATGTTACAATCACTCTAAGTGTTGAGTAGGAGGACATATCTAATGCTGGAAAACATATCTGTCATGTCTTTTTCTCGTAGATTTTCTTTTTAATTCAAGACTATGTTTCATATTAAACCCCTGAAGTTTGTCCAACTTCAGGGGTTTACTTCATAACGGAATGCCCTTTATTGCTTAATAATGTTGCTATGCTTGACATGTCTGTCCTACTTGGATATAAACATATTTACACGATAGGTTTCAAGAGAATTGAAAAATGAACAAACTCAAGGAGTAGATCTATGATCACAAGAGATGAAGCATTTGAATTGCTTAAGAAATATAATAAGGACCCTTTCCATATCCAGCATGCTCTTACAGTTGAGCTGGTTATGCAGTGGTATGCAAAGGAGTTAGGGTATGCCGAAGAAGCAGAGTATTGGGGAATCGTAGGACTCCTTCACGATATAGATTTCGAGATTTATCCTGATGAACATTGTCTTAAGGCTCCCACGTTATTAAGAGACGGCGGTGTCGGTGAAGATATCATTCATGCAGTTTGCTCACACGGATATGGAATTACCGTAGGATGCGGAGAGACAATTGATGTTGAGCCTGTTCATGAGATGGAGAAGGTGTTGTTTGCAGCTGATGAACTTACCGGCCTGATCGGTGCTGCAGCCCTTATGAGACCTTCGAAAAGCACGAAGGACATGGAACTCAAATCGTTGAAGAAAAAATACAAGAGCAAAGGTTTTGCCGCGGGATGTTCCAGGGAAGTAATCGAACGCGGGGCCGTTCAGTTGGGCTGGGAACTTGATAAGCTCCTTACCATGACTTTGCAGGCGATGGCAGATACTGAAGATGAATTGAATGCAAGGCTCTCTGTGACTTGATCACCTGAATATACGGAAAACAAGGTTGTTTATATGCTGAGCGAAGACTATCGTGAAAGGGAGATGATGTATTTATGAAATCGATCTTGATCAAAGATACGACCCGCGAAGAACGTGAAGCAATCGTAAGAGCATCTCTCGATTGCGGCGGCGGTTGCGAGAATTGTTCATCCTGCTGGCTGGGCGGCGGATCACCATGGGACATTTACCAGGACTATATCGATGGCAAACGCGAGATCAAAGAGATCAACATGGGATATATGGAAGAATACCGCCAGAATAGGCAGATTACCTGAGGATAACAGTTAGTGAATAATGAGCCTGACATAATAAGTTCAACTGAAGAAGAACGGAGAGAGTATATAAAAAATAGATTTCCGTGTATTGCGGATTGCGATATGTGTGGCCTGTGTAAGATCTTTCATGGAAAAGATCCTGAAGCAGCCTATGAAGATTATATCTTCGGGAAGCGTTCATTTACTGAAGTATCAAGAGATTATAAAGGCAGATAATTGCAAAAGCCTTTGGAAGTCTTTTTATATTCGCAATTCCGGATGTTGATTTGTTGTTGAAACATGTACCAAATTGATATATGATTGATATATCAAAATGATATATGGAGATTTACCATGGCAAGTGATAACAAAATGAATCTGGTTATCTTAGGGTTGCTCGATCATGAAGACCTGACCGGATACGATATCAAGAAGAGAATCGACGGCAGCCTGCGCTATTTCTGGAAGGGAAGTTTTGGCAGTATTTACCCTGCACTGTCTTCACTTGAAGAGAATGGACTGATCAAAAAAGTTAAGGGCAAAAGCAGCAGCACCGGACGTGAAAAGATCGTTTATAAGATCACTGCTGCCGGTCGCAAAAATCTTCTCGCGTGGCTGTCGGAATCGAAGTCATCCAACAGTCTTAAGTATGAGACTCTCTTAAAACTTTATTTCGGCGGCGTTGCTGATAATGAAATTTCGATTGCGACGATAACTGAATTCGAGAAAGAGGTTGAAGCAGATCTCGCGGTACTCAACACATACAAAAAGAACCTTAGCAAAGTGCTGGATGAGAGAGACCACATCTTCTTCTATCTGACCGTCACATTCGGAATAGAGACATTCGAAGCATATCTTCGCTGGTGCGAGGATGCGAGAAAGATTCTTTCAGGAAAGAAGATCGTGAGGAGCAAAAGATGAAAAGAATAATTATCTACTATTCACTGTCAGGAAATACGGAAGACGCAGTTAAGTTAATAGCTGAACAGTTGGGCTGCGATACTTTAAAGATCGATACAGAAAAGCAGATGCCGAAATCTTTTGCAGCACGAATGCTTGTCGGCGGCGGGCAGGTCGCATTTAATAAAATACCGAAGCTTAAACCGATAGATAAAGACCTTAATTCATACGATGAGATCTTCATCGGAACGCCGATCTGGAACAGCAAGGGAGTCCCTGCGATCAATGCTCTTTTGCAAGATGAAAATATAAGCAGAAAAGTCACTGGCCTGATAATCACATCCGGTGGCGGAGATATAGATAAATGCGTGAAGGCATTAAAAGACAGGATTCCGAATGTGAAGTATCAGGTATCGCTTCTCGATAGAAAACATCAGGATTATCAGCAAAATGGAAACAAGATAAAGAAGTTCGTTGAAGAGGTGAACAGATAGTAATCCGTCCCGATTAATCTTTGTTTCAAAAAAATGGTACAAATGGGTGATACACCCACCCAGTCCCCTTTAGTACAATTATTAAAATTTATTGACTATTCTCTAGCTTGAGCTGTATGAAAGATCAAACAAAGAGCATTTGTCAAAGAGAGTTTTAATTCAAGAATTGTATAAAAAGATTAGGAGGGGAAATGAACGTGAAGTCAACATGGCAGAAGATTACCGCATCGCTTCTTACAGCAACGATTGCAGTAACATTTGTTCCGAATGTGCTGGGAAACAATACTGTAAATGCTGCTACAACAAAGGATCAGAGCAATACTTGTCTTGGCACATCCCAAATGGCAAGTCCTGACATACCAACAGCAAGTTCGGCGTGGTCAGGAAGTAAAGTCTACTATGGAACATATGCTGATGAACCTATCCTGTTCCGTGTGTTGGATCCAAGCACATCAGTATACGGCGGATCGACACTGTTCCTTGATAGTGACAGGACACTTTTTGATGCACATTTTAACGATATAAGTCCGTATAACAAAGCCTGGGAGAAAAGTACTCTTCGAGGACTTCTTAATGGCTCTTTCCTAAACGGATTTACAGATATCGAAAAGGCAGCAATTGCAACAAGTACCGGTAATGGAGGATGCTCATATACAACGGGGTCCTTGCATGAAGACTTATATGGTTCGCCTGTTAGCGTAGACGATCAGGTGTTTCTTCTTGATGCAGCAGAGATCACGAACGAGGATTATGGATATTCTTCCGATTATGGCTGGACATTGAATTCCGGCACATGGAAAGTTGACTCTAGTACGGTTCCTAACCACATGAAAGACGGCTCGTCCGATGATAATTGGTGGCTACGTTCAGCGTATACGGGTGATGAAAGAAGTGCCGGCGTAATAGACTTTGACGGCATTCTGTACATAAGCTACAGCGACTTAGACCATGTTGGAGTGGCCCCCGCTTTAAACATTGATCAATCATCAATCATCTTTTCATCATTAATAACAGGTGACTTTAATACAGTGGGAGCAATTTACAAGCTAACAATAAAAGATCCCGATCTCGAAATCGCGGTTCCGTCCGGTCAGCAGGCAGCTGTATTGGGGACAAAAGTAACCGTACCGTATGAGATCGGGGGAACAAATGCAGGAAATGCAACGCGGGCATCCATCCTTGTTACAGATAAGGAATGGGACACATCCAGCGCAACGATTTTGATTTACGATGAGTTAGGTGCGAATACAGACACCAGCGGTACATTTACACTTCCTGCCAGCTTAGACCTTAGCGGTTGGGGCACTGATTATCACGTATATATCCTTGCTGAGGATATCAACGATGGCCACGATGGCAAGGATACAGATTATGCCAGCACACCTGTAGAACTTGCTGCACCGGTTGCTGTAACGACTTACACGATCGATGTAAATGTTATGACATATGATTCGGATGGTGTTACCCTCATTACTGATATCGGCGGTACAGCTTCCGTTGATCTGACGACAGTAGCTGCAGGTGACAAGGTAACTGTTACGGCTACTCCGAACAGCGGATACACGCTGAAGCGAATCGAATGGGGAAATGGATTAGCAGATGGTACAGATATTACAGATACCAAAGCATTTACAGTTGGATCTTTCAAACCTGTAGTAGATGTATACTTCCAGAAGATTGCATATTCAGTCACTGTTAACTCCGGTACTGCAGATGTAACTGCCGCCGCTCAGGGAACAAACGTAACACTCACTGCGGATGCAGCTCCGGCAGGCAAAGAATTCGATAAGTGGGAGATCGTATCCGGCACGGTTATGCTGGCCGATGCAACTTCTGCCACAACGACATTCACTATGCCGGCGGAGAATGTGGAAGTTGTTGCAACATATAAGGATATCCCGGTAATATCTTACACAGTAGTAAGCGGTGCAAATGGAACATGGACAGAAGGCGATATCGTTATTACCATAAAGCGCAGCGAGGATGATGCGCATTGTATCGATTACTTTACAGGTGTAAAGATAGATGACAAAGATCTCGTTAGCGGAACAGATTATACAGCAGTAGCAGGAAGTACTGTTGTAACGATCAAGGGATCCACTCTTGAGAGCCTCACTAAGGGTGGTCATACTATTACTGTCACATTCAAAGATGGAATGGCGGTCACTTCTGTCACGCTCAAGGATAAGACATCCGGAACAAATGCTATCCCTAGTACAGGTGAGACAGCAAGCAGATATGCCGGCATAGCAGTTCTCTGTTTTGCAGCTTCAGGTACATTTGTCGGAGCGGTTCTTTTTGAGAGAAAGAAGAGAAATAGCGCACAGTAAGCAACAACACAAAAATGAATTAAGTTTAAAAGGGTGGTGACGGCAAGCTGTCATCACCTTTTGTTTTGCCTTTCAATACCGGTATAAACGCAGTTCATTATGCGTAGATCTGGCGTGATATAATTATCCTGTCAGGAGATATGCGAATGGAAAAGTCGATAGGCAGATCAGGCAAAGAATACAGCAAATTGTGCCTGGCAGGATTTATTCTCACGATCATGCCTGTGCTATTGTTGCCATTATGTTTAATCTTCCCTAGGGAATATGGAGTCGTGGCAGCTTTGGCCATTATATTATTGATGCCGCTTACCGGTTTAATTGTATCAATAGTAGGACTCATAACTGCCGGTAGAAAAGGCAAGACGGGCAAGGGATTTGGTATAGCAGGAGTTGTACTGCCGAGTCTTGCCATGACTGCAATTGCCATAATTCTCATTCCTGTTTTTTGTTTTTTTATTGGAGTCTCCAGTTCTGCCGGGAAACTTGCGAAAAATGAGATGTATCCGTTAGGTTATATGGGAGAGCCCAAGAACACGGAATACGATGTCAGTAAGTACAGGATTCCCGGAGAATATGTTTTCTATTCCAATGACCTATCCGTCAGCGAAAATGAATTTGAGGCGTATGCCAAATCCAAATTGCAGACAATAGAGAACACAACTGATATGAGTATCAGAGGCGTATATCAGGATTACAATTTTCTTATAGTCAGAAGTGACAAGCGAGATGCATGGCTGGAATCTAACAGTTCCGGCGGTTTCCAATATAATGACGGATATGCTTCTATCTCCTATGCAAGACAGGGAATGGAGTGGATGATAATTCCGGAGACACTTGCTGTATACCTGGATCCATCCGACAAATTTATAATCATTACTAATTGCAATGACTACAAAGTTATAGCAGAGTTTTTCGAAGGTATAGGAGAGGCTGTGCCGACTGAAGCAACGACTGAAGAGACTACAGAAACACAAGCACCCAACCCGCCTGAGTTTTATGATGAATACGAATCAGTCGTTTACCTCAGAGAAAACATTAATGAGGATATGTCCTTGCTCGACATAATCAATGTTTTCGATGAATCGTGCAAATATACCAGGGATGAAGATATGGATATGTTTAACCTGGAATTCGGTACGTTCAATTACAGCACTTACGATCATTATGCCGATGAACATGTCGATTTGGGTAAGTACTACTGTTTCTGCATGGAAAGATGGTTTACTGCCGAGGACGGGCATGATTATATAATCTACGTAAGTGTCCTATATGAGGTTAACGACACCAATAAGGACTATAAGCACGTTAGGATGACTGATATCGATATCCCCAAAGGCTGTTCCGATTTCTTCGATTACCTCCGCAAGTCATACGCATACGATTACGCCTCGAAAGAAGACATAGCCGGAGTAGACATCTATATGATAGATATGGATTCTTACCAGGAGTATTAACGTGGGTCTTTTCGCAGACGAAAAACAAAACAAACTGATCAGTGATGCCAAAGGCTATATCGCAAAGCTGTTTGAAGGACACTCGGACGGACATGATCTTGAGCACAGTCTGAGAGTGCTTTCAAATGCAGTTTCGATTGCCATGAAAGAACCGCCGTGCGACATGGAAGCAGTCGCACTCGCAGCGCTTTTGCACGATGCCGACGATCACAAACTTTTTGATACAGTGAACAATGCAAATGCAAGAATGTTCCTTGAAAGCCACGATGTTGACAGCGACAAGATAGACTTCATCTGTACAATCATCAACTCAGTTTCGTTTAGCAAGAACAGAGGCAAGACTCCGGATTCTCTTGAAGGTAAGATCGTCCAGGATGCCGACAGATTAGATGCTATGGGTGCGATCGGAATTGCACGCACATTTGCCTACGGCGGAAAACACGGCAGGCCACTTGATGGCGGGATAGAGCATTTCCACGAGAAACTTCTTCTTTTAAAAGACGAGATGAATACCCAAACCGCACGTGAACTTGCAGAATCAAGACACGCATTCCTGGAAGAATTCCTCGCACGTTTTGAAGAAGAAAAAAATGTGGAGATATAATTGTCTGCCGTGACATGATGCAGCCAAATCGAATTGGTGTTCCTATAAATACTAAAAGGTAGTACACTAATAAATGTAAATATTCTTTTAGTTTCGGGAGCAAAGATTTATGAACAATAAGCTTTACGTTCTATGCAAAATTGTTCTGACAATCAATGTGATCGCATCATTTCTGCTCTTCGGAATGCCGAAGTTCTTAACATGTGAGCATCATTTTATTGGATTGATCGAAAACTGTGATGCATATCTTTCCCGGCAGGATCTGGTCTTGACTGATGCTGAAGGAAATGAAATATCAATTCTCAAAGATACCAGGGTCTACATTCATCATTTCTATGGTGATGTAAGCATTTTGGGCGGGACCGAGCCTGAGGTAAAAACTGTATCAGCTTGGACCGAGGAACCACATGCCAGATTTGAGATCAGTATTGAAGAATTAGAAGATCCGGAAAAATTCGAGAATGTCTCCGATCTTTACAAGCAGGAACAGGATGAAAAAAGACGTGAAGGTGAAGCAGAATTTGATAAGTATATGATGCGGAAAAGACTTTGGTTCTTTTTCCCTGCAGAGCATCTGATAAATTTTATGGTCGGCTTGTTATTTGCCGGCATCTCTTTTGCAGTCGGGATCGCATTGTATAAAAACAGATATAATGTTAAAGGTAACACAGTGTTCTTTTCCGTTCTTTCCTTGATCAAGATCGCGGGCATTGTTTATTTCTATATTCATCCTATCTTTTGTTTATAAATTGATCCGGCGCTCAGAAGGAGACTGACATGAAACTCAGAGCAAAAATGTCGATAATCTTATGTATCATATTTGCACTGCTGTCGACTGGAGTATATTTCCTTGGCGGGTATGTCGGGGACAATGTTCAAGGTCTCCACACTCAGTCTTTTGCACCTGTTAAGATCAAAAAAGTTCCTGATGAAGAAGATATAATGGTCTTTGTATATCCTGATGGAATCTATCCGCACGGATATTGCGACGAGGACCATAATGTTCCGTTGAATTCAATAAGAAAAGGCTGGCTTGTAGCTCAATACCGGGGATACTGCTGTGTTGTGTTTGAACTGAAAAATACAGATATAGAATTGGAACCTGATTCTGTCTTAGAACATCAGTATTATTATGTTGAGCAGGTTCCAATCGACAGGTTAAGGATTACTGATTATACAGCAAGACATGGCGAAGAACCGCAAGATCATTTCGACGGGGAGCATTCTTTGCCGATTATGAATTATCTTATTAATGATGAGATAAATGATTACTATACTGCAAGAATTGGAATACCGGTCTTAATTGCAATTAATGCAGTATTCATCCTTCTTGTAGTCGGAATTAACCTGATAGCAAACGCAGTCGGAAAAAGAAGATAATGATGGCTTTGTCAGAACCTTTTCCTGTTTTCGACGATTCGGGAAAAGAATCAGGAAAAACAGGGGCTTTTTACCTAAATCTTTTCCTGGTTTTGTTGATTTAGGTAACGATTTAGGAAAAGAGATGACAACTGCGTTTTTAACGCGAAAACCTGATTCAGTCAGTCGTTTGTATTATGTTGAAGGAGCGTGTAAGTGATATGAGCAATGATAAGTGGTTTTGTACCGAATGCGGAACTCAAAACAGCGGTAATTTTTGTTCCGAATGCGGAGCACTAAGAAAGACAGATGAGCCGGTTACGTGTACATGCGGTTTTGTATATACCGGTAATTTCTGCACCAATTGCGGAGCGCCGCGTCCGCAGATCCAATCATCGATTAACAAGGGCGACAGACCTCTGACTGATACTGCACCGGCTATAGGCTGGACCTGTTCCAAGTGTGGCAAAGAGAGCCAGACCGGTGAATTCTGTGACGAGTGCGGAGAGAAGATAAAGAAGGTTGAACTCTTTTCGTGTTCTTCTTATCAAACATGTAATCCGCCCAAATATGAAAGCGCGACTGTATATGAGTATTCCGATACTGAACTCATTTGCGTTATCTTCAATGACGGAAAAACAAAGTACAAGCTGCTCCCCAAAGACATTGCCGGTACTGCCCTTAACATCATCAAAGAATATGGTATCGATAAGTGGAAGGACTATGAGAACATTAATAATCCCATGATGGGCGGAAGCGTGTCTGTTATGTACAGAGACGGAGATAAGATGGTCGGTTCCACAATGGACCACATGGGTTCTGCAGTAACCGGCGCGTGTTGGAAACTGATGTTGCTGTTTAACGGGAATTGATCTCCGTTAATCTTCCTCTGCCATATCGATTACCCTGAGCAGAGTCTGATCCCATTGCTGACGGACTGCATATGAGTTGGGGTTGGTTCCGCTATTGAAGATATCATTTCTGGCATAGTATTCATCCAATGTGTATGGGATGTAGATATCGGGTTCCGTTCCGTAGTATGAGTCTTCAGGATAATTAATGTTTACCGTTGGAGCATAAGCGAACATGAAGTGTGATTCCGGAAGATAGCACTGCATTATACTGCCGCATATTCCCTCACCGGAGGTGTTGGTTCCTACAACAACACAGTTATCGTATTCTTTGCAGATACGGGTCATGACATCGGCAGCCGAGAAGGTGTTGTACGATGTCAGAAGGTATATCTTATAGTCTTTTGCTGCTTTTCCCTGAACAGTGAAAGTCTCTGTATAGGAGTAGTTTTTGCCTATGGTGGAGAAATCAGAAAGATTGTCGAAGGTGGTTTCAAGGAAACGGTAGATTGCACTTCCGTAGAATTTCCTTGTGTGGATGTTCTTTCCCCCGTAAACGTGGCTCTCAAAGGTGACGTTGTGGGAGAAGATCACGGGAAGGAGCTGCTTGGTGACAAAATCAATGCTGCCGCCACCGTTCGAACGGATGTCCAGGATTATGGTGTCAGCATCCGCTTCTTCCAAAGCATTAGTAAGTTCGACCGCAAGTCTTTCCCCTTCATAGGTGTTGCAGCTTACTGAATTTACATAGACGAGCTTTTTGTCGGGATCTGTTGCGATCCTGTATGTTGAAGGAATATAGTCAGGAGACATAACGTCAGTGACGGTTGTATCGCTTTCGGAACTTGTATCTGCCGCAGCTTCCTGATCTGCAAAAAACTCAGGATACACTTTTCGGGATAATAATGCAGCGTAATCGAATCCGGGATCATCATAAAGATCGATCGTTAAAGTGGTTCCGTCTCTAAGGAGAAGTTCTCCTGTATGCTTTTCGCCGATGCCGTCATTGTAGATGAGGTAACTGCGGAAGAAGCAGTCATTGATTCCGTCGTATCTTGGCGTGTAGCAATCGTATACGTCAAAGCAGATGTCTTTCGGATCTCTTCCGTCAATGGAGACAAGTGCGGCACCGATATAGTCTTCGTTGTATTTCGGAAGAATATTGTCCGGAGCTGTTACGACATAAGAACCGTTGACATAAGTGAACCCGACCAGGTTATATCCAAGGCGGTCTTCCACATCATCACGGAATGATTCTTTCCAGGTGTAAGTGTAGTCCTTGAATTCCTGCGTGCCGTATATTTCATTCAGCATGTATTCTGCATGGACCGCATTGATTTCGTAATCGGGAAGGCCCATGATGTTATGACATCCCGGAAGGACTGCAAGGAAAGCACCGAGATAAGAGAAGTATTCGTAGTCGGTCTCGGCATAGACTGCTAGATCACGGTATCTGTTGTAGATGTCATCATAAGAGATTCCGTATGCCTGCTCGATGCGTTCTTTCTCCGGATTTTCAAGGCAGACGATGTCGTACATGTAATCAAAGTCTTTGAGCCTCTGTTGTTCCGTCATCTCAACATTGATAAGGTTCGCGCCTGTATCTTCCGTCAGGAAGTCGGTTTTGTTGCTCATTATTATGAAAGGCAGAACGATGATGAAGAATGCCGACAGCAATAAGGCTGTGATAACCGCTACTATGCTCAGTATTACGATCTTTGCCTTTTTGGACTTCGACTTCTTTTCTTTCTTACCCATATCGAAAAACCTTCCTTATGCATCAAAAATCACGTGTAATTATATCATCTATAAGTGTTCTTACCCCGCCTTCTCGAAAATCAGGCAAAAGTCCGGCTATAGCCGTATTTTTGTGAGGGTATGAAGCCGTCAAATCCAGAACTGTTATAATTAAAATTGGTCAAAAGAGTGAAGGGAAGGAGTCGCGGGAGCGTGACACTTATCAGGCAGCATAAGATCACAAGCACATTTATCTGCTTTCTGTTGTTGGCAGGTGTATGTAATATGCTGACCAAAGTTCAGTCGACGTTTGTTGCGACACTGATGTTCTGCCTGAACTTCATGATCTATATCGGACTCATCATTTTCTGGGTGCAGCATGTCATAAAGCGCATCCTGCCGACCAAGACCAGAGGATACATAATTGCGTCGTCGTTTTTCATGATCCTCTATATCCTTCAAAGAGTGGTCAGGTACCGTCTGCTCATAAACTCCGTTATCGCATACAGATATTTGGGCTATTTCTATTTCATTCCGCTGATCATGATGCCGTCGCTTCTGCTCGTTACTGCGATCCACCTGAAGTATGGTGACAATAAGATAAGCAATAATATCGAGAAGGTCGTTGTCGTTCTTGCCGTGGCTGTGTCTTTGATCGCGCTGACCAATGATCTGCATCGCCTTGTTTATGTTCCGAAAGTTGATATGTCCGTGTTTAAGATGGACGACAACACATATTCGTGGGGGATAGGATTCTATGTTATTTACGGATGGATAATCCAGGCGCTGCTTTTTGGTGCGGTATTCCTTTTGCAGGTTGTCGGCAAGAAAGGGAAAAGGTCGATTATCTTTCTGGCAAGTTCTGTCGCGGTATGGCTTTTGCTGTCGTTTGTCCATTCGGCGGTGTTCGAAAGGTTCAGCATTCCACGTCCGTATTTCAAGCCCGAGATCGACTGCTTCGGAATGCTTTTGATCTTCGAGTGCTGTATAAGGAGCAGGCTTATTCCCCATAACGAGAACTATCCTGGTTTCTTCAAGAAACTCAAATTGCCTATCCTCATCACTGATGCAGAACTCGGGAACGTCAACGAGACGATCGTGCCTGTTAATGCAACTAAAGAAGATCTCATTAAGGCCAAAGACGCGCCTTCTTATCTTGATGAGGACACGAGACTTTCCTCCATGAAGATCCGTGCGGGATATGCTTTCTGGACAGAGAATGAACATGAGTTAAGAGAGCAGAGACAAAAGCTTGCAAATGCCAATGAACTCCTGAGTGAGGAGAACGATCTTATCGCAGTCGAGAACAGGCTCAAAGAGCAGAAGGCTCATCTCGATGCGCAGAATCAGGTCTATGAACGCATCACTGCCGCCATCTATCCCAAGCAGAAGAAGATAGACGAACTGCTGTCAAAGACTGACCCATCTTCAGAAAGTTTTGCGGAGGCTCTCGGAACCGTGTGCGTCCTTAATGCATATTCCAAGCGCAAAACCAATCTGCTGCTTCTGTCCGAAGACACCCTCGCAAAAAGCAACCGTGAGCTGTTCCTGGCTCTTGCCGAGTCGTGCAGATTTCTTAACAGCTGTAATATCCATGCGGCGGTAGTAGGTGAAGAGTACTCAAAGCTGCCGCTTGCTCTGGTCAACGATCTTTACGATACTTTCGAGACTGTTTTGGAGACTTATCTGAAGTCGATGAAGCGTATGACCGTGTCGATCCTCGAAAATGGTATCCGCATAGCAATGGAAGCAGGCGAAAAGCAGGAACTTCCAAACTCTGCTCTTCCCGTAAGCTGCAAGGAAAGTGACGGCATATTGTATTTCACCGTGAGTGTTCCGGAAGGCGGTGTGGCATGAACGGGCTGGTCAACATTGCAGGCACATGGATTTGGTATGTGATATGCGTTGCGGCGCTTATCCTTTTCGTCGGATCACTCGCTGTGCTTTTCGGTTTTCTGATGGACAAGCGCAGAGTGGCACCGGTGATAATCGTGCTCTTGAATTTGCTCATGACGGGTGTTGTCATCGTTGTCCTGATGGACTGCGGACACTACATGCATGTCACAAACACTGATGCCTACAAAGCCTTCCAGACGGTGATGTTTGAGGTGCCTTACCAGATATATCTTATGGTCGAACTTCTGTCATGCGTTGCTCTTTTCGCGATGATTGTAGAAGGCGCGAAATACCGTACGGACAACGTGACTCCCGATTCGATCCAGCAGGCGATCGATGCTCTTCCTGACGGTATCTCGATAAGCAGCAAGGACGGTCTGGTCCGTTTGTCCAACCTGAAGATCAACACATTAAGCCGCGCCCTGACCGGCAAAGTATTAACGAATGCCGAGCTGTTCTGGGACACTGTTATTAAGAATGGCAAAGAGCAGGGCGGATCTTATCTGGTTGATCTTCCGGATAACGAAGTCTGGCTCTTTACCAAAGAGGACATCAATATCGACAATGCAGACTACGATCAGATAACTTCGATGAACGTTACCGAGCGATACAAGATCATCAGGGAACTCGAAGAAAAGCACGGGCACCTTCAGGATATCAGGCGAAGAATGAAGGAGGTTTCCGACCTGTCCGGTGACATGTTCATCGCGCAGGAGGAAGCTGATGCCAGAGCCGCACTCCACAACCAGCTCGGTCAGGTCCTGCTCATGGGCCGTTACTTCATTAACCACCAGGACATTACCAATCCTAAGATGGTCTATGCTGCTACCAGACAGATGAACCAGTTCCTTCTCGGTGAAGCGAAAGAGCCGTATCAGGGCGAGGAAGATTCTATTATCCAGGCTGTTTCAATGGCCGGCAGTATCGGCATCAAGGTCATCATGAACGGCCCTGCGCCCGAAAACAATGACGTCAGAAAGATTCTCTCCAAGGCCATCACCGAGTGCGCGGCCAACACGATAAAGCATGCTGAAGGCAACACCGTAACTGTAGATATGAGCGCCGATAACGGCAGAACGCTTATCTCGATCACCAACAACGGCAAGCCTCCGAAGGGCGAGATCACCGAGAGCGGCGGCCTCCTGTCGCTTAGAAGAGACGTCGAGAATCTGGGCGGCTCGGTTCAGATCGAGAGCGAACCTGAGTTCAATTTGATAATGAGATTCTGAAAAAATCAAAAAAATGGTACAAATGGGTGATACCCATTCCCAACCCGCTAAACTAATATATAGGGGTGTAATTAAATTGTAATATTTACGTCCATGTTTACGGAAAGGAAGGGCAGCGCCCGCTATGAGCAAGACAAGAGTCGTAGTTGCAGACGATCAGAATATTTCGCGCGGCTTTTTCGAGATGTACGTCCGTGCATCGTCCAATTACGAGCTGGCAGCAGGACTCCGCACCGCTCAGGCCGCGATCGACTATGTCGATAAGAATCAGGCTGACCTCGTGATAATGGATGTCATGATGCAGGAAGGCATCGACGGCCTTTCCGCAGCTGCGAAAATAAAACAATCCCATCCTGAGATAAAAGTGATCCTCACAACTTCCACTTCCGAGACCAGCTGGGAGCAGAAGGCAAAAGACGCCGGCATCGAGAGTTTCTGGGCTAAGGAGTCCG